>Ga0256404_1000054_pt1 | contig 246892 bp, 211 predicted proteins | sample RumenRJG_01DNA_FD_185990 | JGI IMG/M metagenome (GOLD analysis project Ga0256404, IMG submission 185990) | Bovine rumen microbial communities from Lethbridge, Alberta, Canada - RJG_01 | ecosystem: Host-associated > Mammals > Digestive system > Stomach > Rumen | place: Canada: Alberta...
CGTGAGCGGCTGGCCCTTTGGATAATCATCATATCGTTCGTACTCTTACAAATGTGTTGGTGGGGTATCAATTACCTGCCATCAGCCCAAGGTTCAAGTGTACATACTTATAGCATTAGTGAATAAGGGTGTGCTGACTGGAAAACTGAATGGTGAGGACGCCGTCTACGATGTGACTGTCACGGATGCTGGCAGTGATTTCGATATCGACTGGGAACTGAGGAAGTGAAACAGATTGAGGGCCTTTCAGTATGGATAAACTCTCTGCAGAACAACGGCACAAGAATATGGCTGCTATTCATTCGAAGAATACGAAGCCAGAATGGATTGTGAGGCGTGGGCTGTGGAGCAGGGGATTCAGATATAGGCTTAATTCTCCCAAACTGCCTGGGCATCCTGACTTGGTGCTGAGGAAATACAGGACTTGCATCTTCGTGAATGGATGTTTCTGGCATGGGCATGGGGTTCGATTGAATATTGAAACATTGAAAATTGAAAACTCGGAGTGCTGTAAGATTCCGAATACGAATCGGGAGTTCTGGGTGGCGAAGATCAGGAGGAATCAGGAGAGGGACGTCGAGGAGCAGAAGCGTTTGGCAGAGATGGGATGGCACTGCATCACCATCTGGGAGTGCGAACTGAAACCGTCAAAGCGAGAGGCTACGCTGAAGTCGTTGGTGTATACGCTGAATAAGATCTGGCTCGACGATCATCAGGCTGTCGTGAGTTCTTATCCTCAAATTGTGGAAGAAAGCGAGGGCTATTTGAAAGCAGCAGAGGAGCGGAAAATATAAAAAATGCAATAGTTTTGAGTACTTCTGAGATAAAATGATTATCTTTGCAAACGAAAGAGAGATTATTACACTAAACAAATGCGATTTGATTATGAACATTTTGATTTTACAGGCTTCTCCACGGGCAAATGGTAATACGGCGTGGATGGCAGAAGAGTACAAGAAGGCTGCCGAGGCAGCAGGTCATCAGGTGACACTGGTCAATGTTTCCAGAAAGAAGATTGCGGGCTGTCTGGCTTGCGAGTACTGTCACAACAAGGGCAATGGTGCCTGCATCCAGAAGGACGATATGCAGGAACTCTACCCGCTGATGGCAGAGGCCGAGGTGCTGGTGCTGGCCGCCCCCATCTACTACTTCACGCTCTGTGCCCAGATTCAGGCTCCCATCCAGCGCATGTACTGTGTGAATAGCCCTGCCAAGGTTAAGAAGATGGCATTACTTGTTTCTTCGTATTCGCCTGGCGTATATGACGGGGCAAAGGCCGAGTATCGTGACATCTGCAACTACTGGAAGGCTGAAGACTCTGGCATCGTGACTGCAAAGGTGGACGAGCAGAAGACAGACGAGACCAGGCAGAAGATTGAGGCAATCGTGAAGAATCTATAGAGCAACTCTTTGAAACGATGGATACATTGCATATTATCGCTGTTGTGGTGCTGGTGATTATCGGCGGTGTGATCTTCTGGAACAAGTCGAAGGGCTAAAAAACTGGAGTGTGAGATGGGAAGGAGATGGATGATGCCGTTGTCGCTGCTGATGGGTCTGGCTGCTGCTTCGTGCGGCGGACAGGCGGAAGGGCAAAAGGACGAACAAGAGGGTGAGCACGAGATGGAGATCATCCCGAAGGTCAAGGAGCCGAAGGATGAGGTGGTGGACACGGTGGGATTCCCGAAGGAGGCTACGGGCACGCCCATCACCGGCTATCAGGGCTATCCTGAGGATGATCTGGTGAAGGAGTCGACGGATGATGACCTCGTGAACTTCCAGGGTGAGGCCGACCTCGACTATTATGATGTTGGAGGTGACGACTCCGGCGGCTATTAAGATGCTGGTAAGGGCCCACTATTGGCGCTTGAACTCGAGGGTCTTGGGCAGTTTCTGCCATTTGCCGTTGTTGGGCACCTTCAGCGTACTGCCATCTATCTGCTTGAGCACGTAGACGGAGTCGCTCTCAGCCTTGAGGGTGGCTGTCAGGTCTTCGCTGCCGTAGTCGTTGATCATCTGCAGCGTGGCCGTATGGCTTTTATCGTCAACCTCAGCGGAGGTGATGAGCCAGCAGAATGAGTTGTGCTGCTTTGAGAGATAGCCAGGCAGTTGGCCGTAGAGTTCCTGTCCTGGGACGGTGATATTCTCTCTGTAGAAATCGATTCTGAGATAGACGCTATATTCTTTATTAAAAAGGTACGCGCGAAAAGGCTTCTTGCTTTCCTGGGCGACGGCTGGTAATAGCAAGAGCATCAAAAGAAATGTCGCAAATATCTTCTTCATCATCAGTTCGTTTTCTTTTTTTGCAGACAAAGTTAATAATCTAAATCATTATTTAATAGACTTATCTAAAAAAATAGCAAATAGTTTGCTGATTTTAGAATAATTTAAGTATCTTTGCACGCAATTATAATTGAAACGATGGCAAAAAAGCAGTTAATGCCAGACTACATCTTCGAGTCAAGTTGGGAAGTCTGCAACAAGGTAGGGGGAATCTATACAGTCCTTTCGACGCGAGCCAAGACCCTACAAGAGGTACTTCAGGATAAGATCATCTTTATAGGTCCTGATTTCTGGAAAGAAAGTGAGAGTCCTTATTTCAAGGAGGACGGAAAACTCTTTGCCGATTGGCAAAGTGAGGCTAAGGAGCAGGGGCTGAAAGTAAGGGTAGGCCGCTGGACGGTGCCCGGAGAGCCCATCGCCATCCTGGTGGACTTTAATCCCTATTTTGAGAAGAAGAACGAGATCTATGGTTGGCTGTGGGAAAACTACGGCGTAGACTCGCTGCACGCTTATGGCGACTACGACGAGGCCTCGATGTTCTCGTATGCTGCCGCCTTGGTGGTGGAGAGTTTCTTCAATTGGAAAGAGGAAAACGGTGAGTGGAACAAGAAGACCAAGGTGATCTATCATGCCAACGAGTGGATGTGCGGCCTTGGTGCGCTCTACATCAACAACAAACTGCCTCAGGTGGGTACTATCTTCACGACCCATGCCACCAGCATCGGCCGTTCGATTGCCGGTAATATGAAACCCCTCTACGACTATCTCTTTGCCTACAATGGTGACCAGATGGCCAGTGAACTGAATATGCAGTCGAAACACTCGATAGAGAAGCAGACGGCCCATTTCGTGGACTGCTTCACCACTGTGAGTGATATCACAGCCAAGGAGTGTGTCGAATTGCTCGACAAACCCGTAGACGTCGTGCTGCCCAATGGCTTCGATGACAGTTTCGTGCCCAGCGCTACAAAGTTTACCCGTAAGCGCAACCTGGCCCGTAGGAAGATGCTCGACATTGCCAATGCGCTGTTGGGTGAGGATCTCGGTGATGATACGCTGCTCGTCTCGACCTCTGGCCGCTATGAGTTCCGCAATAAGGGTATCGACGTGTTTGTGGAAGCCATGAACCGTCTGCTCCGTGACCGCGACCTGAAGAAGAAGGTGGTGGCCTTCATCGAAGTGCCCGGATGGGTAGGCGAGCCCCGTAAGGACTTGCAGGAACGACTGAAGAGTGGTAAGAAATATGATACGCCGCTCGATGTGCCTCAGGTGACACACTGGCTGCATAACATGAGTCATGACAACGTGCTGGGTATGATGAAATACTACGATATGCACAACCGCCAGGATGAGAAGGTGAAGGTGATCTTCCTGCCTTGTTATCTCGATGGTAATGACGGCATCGTCAATATGACCTATTATGACGTGATTCTTGGCAATGACCTGTGCATCTATCCTTCCTACTACGAGCCTTGGGGCTATACGCCACTGGAGGCCGTAGCCTTCAAGGTGCCTTGTATCACCACCGACCTCGCCGGCTTCGGCCTTTGGGCTAACACGGTGTTCGGCCATGAAGGGCAGATAACAGATGGCGTGAAGGTGATTCATCGTACGGATTATAATTATTCAGAGGTGGCAGATATCATCAAGGACACGGTGGCTGCGTTCTCGAATATGAACAAGAAGCAGGTAGACGAGTGTCGCAAGAATGCCAGCGCCCTGTCGAAGAAGGCCCTTTGGAGTGAGTTTATCAAATACTATTACGAGGCTTACGACATCGCCCTCACTAAGGCTGAAGCCAGGAAAAGTGGGAAGGTGAAGAAGTGAAAAGGTGAAAAATGAAATAGAATTCAAATAGACTAATTTGAGAGAATTATGAAAATTAAAGCAGATTACGCAAATGCTCCGGCTTGGAAGATGCTGACCGTGAAGGCCACCCTCCCGGAGGAACTGAAGTGTTTGGACGAGATTGCCCATAACATGTGGTGGGTATGGAACTATGAGGCCCGTGACATGTTCCGTGACCTCGATCCAGAACTGTATCATAACGTGAAGCACAACCCTGTGATGTTGCTTGAACGTCTGAGTTTTGCCCGTAGGGAGGAGATTATCAAGGATAAGGCGCTCATGAAGCGCATCAAGAACGTGTATGACATGTTCCTCAAGTACATGAACGTGAAGCCCGATTCCAAGCGCCCGTCAGTGGCCTACTTCTGTATGGAGTATGGTATCCACTCAGCCCTGAAGATCTATTCTGGCGGTCTGGGTATGCTGGCTGGTGACTACGTGAAGGAGGCCAGTGACTCTAACGTAGATATGTGTGCTGTCGGCTTCCTCTATCGTTTCGGCTATTTCACCCAGAGCCTTTCGATGGATGGTCAGCAGATTGCCAACTACGAGACTCAGAACTTCGGCTCGCTTCCCATTGAGCGTCAGCTCGATGAAAAGGGTAATCCCCTGGTAATCGACGTGCCTTATACCAACTATATGGTTCACGCTTATGTCTGGCGTGTCAACGTGGGTCGTGTCAGCCTCTATCTGCTCGACACCGACAACGAGATGAACTCCGATTTCGACAAGCCCATCACTCACAGCCTCTATGGTGGTGACTGGGAGAACCGTCTGAAGCAGGAAATCCTGCTTGGTATCGGTGGTATGCTGCTGCTGAAGAAGTTGGGCATCAAGAAGGATGTCTACCACTGCAACGAGGGTCATGCAGCCCTCTGCAACCTGCAGCGTCTGGTTGACTATATCGAGGAAGACGGTCTGACCTTCAACCAGGCTATGGAGTTGGTCCGCGCTTCTTCACTCTATACCGTCCATACACCGGTGCCTGCCGGCCACGACTACTTCGACGAGGGTCTCTTCGGCAAATACATGGGTGGCTATCCTCAGAAACTCGGCATCTCATGGGATGAGTTCATCGGCATGGGACGTACGAACCCAGACGACAAGGGTGAGAAGTTCTGTATGTCGACCTTCGCCTGCAACACCTGTCAGGAGGTCAACGGCGTGTCGATGCTTCATGGCTGGGTGTCTCAAAAAATGTTTGCTCCCATCTGGAGCGGCTACTATCCCGAAGAGAACCACGTGGGCTACGTCACCAATGGTGTACACTTCCCCACATGGTGTGCTACAGAGTGGCGCAAGGTCTATGCCAAGTACTTCGATGTTAAGCACATGGGCGACCAGTCGAACGAAGAGATCTGGCATGGTATCTACAACTGTCCTGATGAGGAGATCTGGGAGACCCGTATGGCTCTGAAGCAGAAACTCTTCGACTATATCAAGGAGCAGTTCCGTGAGACCTGGCTGAAGAATCAGGGTGATCCTTCACGTGTGGTGTCTCTGTTGGAGAAGATGAATCCGAATGCCCTCGTGATTGGCTTCTGCCGTCGTTTCGCTACTTACAAGCGTGCTCACCTGCTGTTCACTGATGAGGCTCGCCTCTCAAAGATTGTGAATGATCCAGAGCATCCCGTGATCTTCCTCTTTGCTGGTAAGGCTCACCCCGCTGATGGTGCAGGTCAGGGTCTGATTAAGCGGATTTATGAGATCTCACAGCGTCCGGAGTTCCTGGGTAAGATCATCTTCCTGGAGGACTATGACTTCCTGTTGGCCCGTCGTCTGGTATCTGGTGTTGATATCTGGATGAACACCCCGACACGTCCTCTTGAGGCTTCTGGTACTTCTGGTGAGAAGGCTGAGATGAACGGTGTTGTGAACCTCAGCGTGAAGGACGGCTGGTGGCTGGAGGGCTATCGTGAAGGTGCCGGCTGGGCACTCACAGAGAAGCGTACCTATCAGAACCAGGGTTATCAGGATCAACTCGATGCCGCTACCATCTATGGTCTGCTGGAGAATGAGATCGTACCTCTTTATTATAATAAGGATAAGAAGGGCATCTCGAAGGGCTGGATCAAGGTCATCAAGAACTCTATCGCCCAGATTGCCCCTCACTATACGATGAAGCGTCAACTTGACGATTACTACAGCAAGTTCTACGAGAAGGAAGCCAAGCGCTTCAAGGAACTCTCAAAGAACGATAACCGTCTGGCCAAGGATATCGCCCAGTGGAAGGAGACTGTGGCAGAGCGTTGGGATGCCATCAACGTGGTGTCGTCAGAGTGGAACTTCCCAGTTAATGGTGCAGAGGCAGGTCAGAAGTACAATCTGAAGTATGTCATCAATGAGCAGGGACTCGACGATGCCATTGCTCTGGAGAAGGTGAATGTCTTGATCGACAAAGACGGCATGGAGAAGGTGTTCTCTGTCGAGCCTCTGAAGATGACTGGCCATGAGGGTAACAACTATACCTTCGAGGCTGAGTTGGCTCCGAGGCAGTTCGGTCGGTACAAGAGTGCCGTCCGCATGTATCCGAAGAACAAAAATCTGCCTCACCGTCAGGACTTCTGCTACGTGAAGTGGCTGGAACTGCCTGTATGTAATAACTAATCGGAAGGTTAGAGGCCGATATCATCAAACGAAGCGCCCGGGTTCATTTGAACTCGGGCGCTTTATAATGCTGGTTGATGTATTGTCCGACGGGATTGTCGTTGTTTCGGCGGGCCGTACTGAGGATGCAGTCAGACATCCGACGATGCAGACTGTCGATCATCTTGACACGTTGCAGTTGCATTGTGCTGTCTGCTACAGGAAGTAATGACGTCTTGACCACTTCTTGTCCTATTAGACGGATCGAATCGTTCAGTTGCTGCCAGGTGTTGTTGAAGGTGGTGCCAGAGACACGGTTCCTTTCTGGCGTCGATGTTATTTCAACGGTGATACGTGCAGGCTCAAGGAAAAAGGAGACTGTGGCTTCTGGTCTGTTCTTAGGGAATACATGACAGAATGCCACCGTATCAGTCACTCCGGAAAACGCGAACTTCCCTCCAGTGACCTGAGTCATGACGACAAGACTGTTCCCGTCTCCCTCCTGTCGCATGCAGATGGTGTCGCCATCGCTGAAATCGCGTGCAAATCCGTCAATCTGATAAGTATTGGACTGACAGGAGAGGCAAAGGGTGCCCACAACTGTCAGTCCAAGAAAAGTCTTGATGCTCATGCTGTATTGTCAGATAAGATAGAGGTCGCTGATGCTCTCGTTGCGGATGACGCGACGGATGGCCTCAGCGAAGGTGTCGGCCACAGAGAGTTGTTTCACCTTAGCACAGCGCTGCGTATAAGGGATAGAGTCGGTGAAGACAATCTCCTCGAGGGCTGAGGCCTGGACGCGTTCACTGGCAGGACCACTCATCACACAGTGAGAGGCACAGGCCCGGACGGTCTTGGCACCATGCTCCTTCATCAGGTCGGCAGCCTTGGTGATGGTGCCTGCGGTATCGACCATATCATCGATAATCACAACGTTCTTTCCCTCCACTTCACCGATAATCTGCATCGTGGCTACGACATTGGCTCGGGCACGGGTCTTATTGCAGAGTACCAACGGACAGCCCAGGAACTTGGCATAAGTATTGGCACGCTTTGAACCACCTACATCCGGAGAGGCGATGACCAGATTGTCGAGGTTCAGGCTCTGGAGGTAGGGGAGGATAACGCCCGAGGCATAGAGATGATCCACTGGCACATCGAAGAATCCCTGGATCTGGTCAGCATGCAGGTCCATCGTAATGACACGGTTGACACCAGCCACACTCAGAAGGTCGGCTACGAGTTTGGCACCGATACTGACACGTGGCTTGTCCTTACGATCCTGTCGGGCCCATCCGAAATAGGGGATGACGGCATTGATGGTGCGGGCAGAGGCACGCTTGGCGGCATCAATCATCAGCAACAGTTCCATCAAGTTGTCTGAAGAGGGGAAGGTGCTCTGTACCAGAAAGACGTCACGGCCACGGATACTCTCCTCATACGAAACGGCAAACTCTCCGTCGGAGAACTTGGTGATTTGCAGTTGTCCTAACGGGCAATCCAAACTTTGGCAGATTTTCTCTGCCAGGTATTTCGTGGCAGTACCAGCGAATACCATGTAGGAGTTATTCTCACTCATCTTTTTATAGTTTTGTTTTGTTCTTTTTCTATTCAATGGTCTTACGCAGACGCTCAAAGCGATTGAGCAGTTCCTTGTAGTCTATCTCGTTGTGGATGTTGAAGCGATTCCACAGGTCTCCGCAGATGACGACACCACCAAAGCCGAGATCCTTCGCTTCCTTCACGTTGTCGAGGTTCATACCGCCTAAGGCATACACTTTCTTGTCGATCAGCCCCTCTCGTGATGCCGCTTTCAACTCCTCGTAAGTATAGGTTGACTTTTCGTCGGCATTGGTCTGGCTGTCGTAGATACAATGCAGGAACACGTAGTTACAGTGCTTCTTCGCCTCCTTCAACTCGCTGATGGCGTGGCAGGTGCGAGAGATGTTTCCCTTATAGCCTACGGGTGGTTCGGTGTAGGCATCGTCAATGTGGATGCCTCTGAGCCGGAACTCCTCTTTCAGGTAGAAGTGACCATGGACGGTGATCCTGTTGTGATAGTCCTCTCCCAAGAGTGTCAGCAGCCGTTCTGAATACATCGGCGAGGCACCAGGCTTGTACAGATGAAGGTTCTCCAGACCTTCCTCGAACAGGTTGGCCAGAATCTTATCTTCTTCCACGAAGAAGGTTGGCTTGGTCATTACTATGAGTTTCATTTTGTCAATAGTTCTCTTTCTGAACTGCAAACTTACATAAAAAAATCGATAATCACACGACTTTCGGTAAAAAAATAGTTGCAGAGGCTCTTTTTTCAGATTTTTATCGTAATTTTGCAGTCCGAAATGACATTATTTATAAATATAGTAAGAAAATGAAAGCATTTGTATTTCCCGGACAGGGAGCGCAGTTTGTAGGCATGGGTAAGGATCTTTATGACAACAACCCGCTGGCCAAGGAACTTTTTGAGAAAGCAAACGACATTCTTGGATATCGTATTACCGACATTATGTTCGAGGGAACAGACGAGGAACTGAAGCAGACGAAGGTCACTCAGCCTGCCGTATTCCTTCACAGTGTCATCTCAGCCCTCTGCATGGGCGATGCCTTTGAGCCGAAGATGACGGCAGGCCACTCTTTGGGTGAGTTCTCTGCTCTGACAGCCGCTGGTGCCCTGAGTTTTGAGGACGGTTTGAAACTGGTCTATGCCCGTGCTATGGCCATGCAGAAGGCATGTGAGGCTCAGCCCTCAACGATGGCCGCTATCATCGCCTTGCCTTTCGACAAGATTGAGGAGATTTGTGCTGAGGTTTCGAAGATGGGTAAGGGCGTAGTTGTTCCTGCTAACTACAACTGTCCCGGACAGTTGGTCATCTCTGGCAATATCGATGCTATCAACGAGGCTTGCGAGCAGTTGAAGGCTGCTGGTGCCAAGCGTGCTTTGGTGCTGAAGGTGGGTGGTGCTTTCCACTCTCCGCTGATGCAGCCTGCCAAGGATGAACTTCAGGCAGCCATAGAGAAGACTGAGATCAAGGCTCCGAAATGCCCTGTCTATCAGAATGTGGATGCTAAGCCTCATACAGATCCCGCAGAGATCAAGGCAAACCTCATCGCACAGTTGACCAGCAGTGTGCGCTGGGCTCAGAGTGTGGAGAATATGATTGCCGATGGTGCTGATGACTTCACGGAGTGCGGTCCTGGCAAGGCTCTGCAGGGTATGATTGCTAAGATCAATAAAGAGGTTTCTGCCCATAGTATCGTAGAATAATGAAAGAGAAGATTGTTATCTACCAGATATTCACCCGTCTCTACGGCAATCGGAATACTACTCGTAAGGAAGGTGGAACGATTGAGGAGAACGGTTGTGGAAAACTGAAAGACTTCACGCCCAGCACCCTGAAGAAAATCAGGGAGATGGGCGTGAGCCATATTTGGTATACGGGTGTCATCCGTCATGCATCGCAGACAGACTATTCTGCCAATGGCATTCCCTGTCAGCATCCTGCTGTCGTCAAGGGGCGCGCAGGCTCTCCCTATGCCATCACAGACTACTACGACATCGATCCTGACCTGGCAACGGATGTCGATAAGCGTATGCAGGAGTTCGAGCAACTCGTGGAGCGTACCCATAAGGCTGGTATGAAGGTGATTATCGACTTCGTGCCTAACCATGTGGCCCGTCAGTATCACTCTATCTGCAAGCCTGATGGTGTGAAGGATCTTGGTGAAGATGACAATCCTCAACATGGCTTCGATCCGCAGAACAATTTCTATTACTGTCCCGGTGAGCGGTTTGCTCCATATTTTGACCTCTATCATGGTCAGGAACAGCCTTATATTGAGGAGCCTGCTAAGGCGACGGGTAACGACTGTTTCCACAATGCACCAGGCATGAACGACTGGTACGAGACGGTGAAGTTGAACTATGGTGTCGACTATTATGCCGGTAGGGTAGGTCATTTCAATCCCATCCCTGACACATGGAGCAAGATGACTGATATCCTGCTCTTCTGGGCCAAGAAGGGCATCGACGGTTTCCGTTGCGATATGGCAGAGATGGTGCCGGCTGAGTTCTGGCACTGGGCGACAGATAAGGTGAAGTTCATCTGCCCCGACATCGTATTCATTGGTGAGGTGTATAATCCTGCTGAGTATCGTAACTACCTCGGCGCAGGCTTTGATTATCTCTATGACAAGGTTGGTATGTACGACACACTGCGAGAAGTCATCCGTGGTAATCAGTCAACCCATGCCATTACCTCCGCTTGGCAGCAGACGGACGATATCCGCGACCATATGCTCTATTTCCTGGAGAATCATGACGAGCAGCGCATTGCCAGCAGTTTCTTCGCTGGCGATGGTCGTAAAGGTGTTCCTGGACTTGTTGTCTCTGCCTTGCTGCAGCAGAATCCGCTGATGGTATATGCCGGCCAGGAATATGGCGAGAAAGGTATGGATAAGGAAGGCTTCAGTGGTCACGACGGACGGACAACTATCTTCGATTATTGGAACATCGATACGCTGACACGTGCTGCCAGCCGAAAACTGACAAAGGACGAGAAGGCTTTGAAGGCGATGTACGATAAGATCCTGACTATCGCCCGTATAGAAAAGGCTGTTGCCAATGGCGTCTGTTTTGATCTCATGTACGTTAACGGCCAGTATCAGCATCAGTACGCTTTCATCAGAAAGGCAGGTAACGAAGCACTGTTGGTGGTGGCTAACTTCGCAGAAGAGTCTACGACGATGGATGTGACAATCCCAGCCCATGCCTTCGACTATCTGAAACTGAAGGAACGGAAGAATGTCACAGCCGTCGATCTTATGACAGGCAAGGAGATCAAACGTCAACTGAGCCGTGACTGCTACGTTTCTGTCGACCTCGAACCCTGTAGTGCAGTCGTCCTGAAATTCAATGCATAACTATGGAGTACGAACTGAACGACCATCATAAAGAGGAGTTCCCGCCAGCACACACTGCGGAACATCTGCTGAACCAGACAATAATCCGGCTCTTTGGCTGCGAGCGTTCTTATAATGCTCATATTGAGCGGAAGAAGAGCAAGATGAGTTTTCATCTGGACCATAAGCCCAGTCGTCAGGAGGAAAAGGAGATAGAGCGCAGGATGAATGAACTGATCGAAGAGGATTTGCCTGTGACTTTTGAGTTTGTCACTCGCGACAACTTACCTGAAGGTATTGATCCAAGCCGTTTGCCAGAAGATGTGTCTGACACTATCCGGCTGGTGCGTATTGGTGACTACGATGTCTGCCCGTGTATTGGCAAGCATGTGAGAAGTACTTCGCAGATAGGACGCTTCGAGATGCTTGGTACCAATTGGGATGAACACGAGCGTTCGTTCCGTGTACGTTTTAAGATTGTCTGACACAATAAATCCCGCCGTCAAGCGGGATTTGTACTTTTTATGAAATATCTATTTCTATTGTTTCGTGGCAATGCGCATAAACACGGGATAATGGTCTGAATAACTCAACTCTTTCTTGTAGTATGAGAGTCCTTCTAGGCCCTTATCGTGGAAGATGTAGTCGATACGTACTTTCTTGTCACCTCGGAAGGTGTACATAAATCCACTGCCACACTCCTTGAAACCGTCAATCTTGTCGCCCAGCATCGTATTATAAACATACGAATAGGGCACGTCGTTGAAGTCACCGCAGACGATGATGGGTGCTTCTGACTCCTTCATATCCATCGCCAGCATATTAGCCTGGCCAGATCGGGCTATCATTCCCAGCGTGTAGCCTCCGTAGATGGCGTTAATGAGAGCATTGCCCTGTACCTCTACACCCTTGTTGGCAAACTTCGCAGCCTGATGTAGTGCGCTGTTGATACCAGTCGTCTCGAGGTGAACGTTATAGATTCGGTAGATATTGTTGTCTATGTTGACTTCCACCCACATGGCACTGTTGTTCGTCTGTTCGAAGTCAATATTCTTCTTGTTGACGATGGGATAACGGCTGTAGATGACCATGTCGTTATTGCCAAAGGCAGAGTGGGGGAAGTAGTCCTTATAGGAATCGGAGTTCTTCTTGTCGCCGCAGAAATCGTTATACTCCTGGAAGCATACGATATCAACCTTCTGCCGCTTCATTTCCGCGAGGATATCCTGGGCGATAAAACCTGTTGTCTCTCCAGAGAAACGTGCCACGTTGTAAGAGGCGAATTTGATACCCGGTTTGACATCGGCCTTCTCGTCAGTAGAACCAAATTGGAAGAGAGTACCGATATAGGGGATGCAACAGAGCAGGGTGATGAATGGCATGAGTGCCCAGTGGAAACGTAAGCGGATCAGCCAATAGATAAGGAAAATGAAGTTGGCTATAATCAGCAACGGCAAAGCATAGACAAGCATGGCACGAGCCGTGTTTCCTGCTGGCTGTACGTCACCTCCAAACAATCCTACAAAAGTAAAGATCATCAGTAGGAAGGAGATGATCAGCATCATGAACGAAAAGTATTTCTTAACTGCAAGTTTTCCCATTATGATGATGGTTTTGTTTTTGGATATGCGGATTAATAGTCCTCTCCGAGGTATTTCTTGACAATCTCGATGAGGTTCTCTACCTTAAACGGCTTAGCCATGAAGTCGTCGCAGCCTGCCTCCTTGGCATTGCGGATGTTTTCTTCGAAGGCATAGGCACTAAGTGCTATGACAGGGGTGGATGATACTTCCTTGATAATGCGGGTGGCATCAAGACCATTCATGCCTGGCATACGGATGTCCATTAGGATCAGGTCTGGTTTCTCGTCCTCATTGATGGTAACGGCTTCGATTCCATTGCGGGCACGCAGCAACTTATAGCGCTTCTGCAGTACAATCTTCACCAACTCGTAGTTGTGATCTTCGTCCTCTGCCACGAGAATCGTCTTGCTATTCGCATCGTCGGAACGACCACTGATACGGATGGTGCGCACACTTGTCGTTGTGGTCTCTTTGCTCTGGTCCAAACCTCCGATACTTCCTTCGAACGGCATGGTAAAGGTGAAGATGGAACCTTTTCCCAACTCCGACTCCACAGACAGTGTGCCACCCAACTTCTCGACGATAATCTTACAGAGGGGGAGGCCGAGGCCGTAGCCATTCTTGTTGTTTTCCGCATCGCGGGAGACATAGCTCTGGAAGATATGGTCAAGATCTTCTTTGGCGATGCCGCTACCTGTATCGCTGACGAACATCTCGATGGTATGACCTTCGTCCAGAACTTTATATCCGTAGGCAATGGTTCCTTTGCTGGTATGTTTGAGCGAGTTGCTGATGAGGTTGGAGAATACTTGGATCAGTCTGTTGGCATCCGTATTCATCGTCACGTTCATGGTAGGCTCGCTCCACACCAGTTTCACCGCGTCAGGGCAACGGAACTTGAATAGATTCAAGATGCTTCCGCAGAGTTGGTTGAGGTCGGTAGGATTCTTCTTCATGACAATCTCTCCCGATTCAACACGCGACAAGTCGAGAATCTCGTTGACGAGGCTCTGCAGACGGTTGTTGTTGCTCTCGATGATGTCGAAGTATTTCATGCGCTCTTCCTGAGAGTCGGTCTCGACGATCACTCTCGAAAAGCCTTCTATAGCATTCAGTGGCGTGCGTATTTCATGGCTCATGTTTGCCAGGAAAAGGGACTTCATCTTACTCGCATTCTCTGCTTTCTGGGCCTTTTCTTCGTATTCTTTCAGTTTCTTATTGGCAATCTCGAGTTGCTCGTTGACTAAAAGAAGTTTTTTGTTCGCTTCTGCAAATTTCTGTAACAGTATCTCTCTTTCGTCTTTTTCCATTTCTGTCCAAAACTACCGTAGATTTTGCAAAGGTACGAATAAATTTTGGAACATCAATGAAAATATCAGAAAATTTTCAACTCCTTTTTGCTTTTTCCCATGCTCCACTCTTGCCATGGCTCCTTAAATAGGCCATTCCGCGGAATACGTTAAAATTCATAAACATGAAATAATAAGCCGTATAAAGGAGTTTATTCTTATAGCCGAAGCGGTTTGTCAACCATCCGGCAAGAGCCATGAGGTAGAAAAGTGTCTGGAGAATCAGCATCACTGTATAGAAGGTGCCAGCCCCCATGGCAACAAGGGCGATATTGACGATCAACAGCAGAACCATCGCCACAGGTGTGATACTCCATCGAAGCACTCGGTGACTGACGTATTGGAAGGTGACCAGTGGCTGTCGCAGTGGGTTGAGCATGGAACGGAGCCACCAGATGCTCTGCAGGCCCCCGGCTGCAATACGGCGTTTGCGCTTTGATTCCTCATAGATGTTGGCAGAGCCGTATTCTCTGGCATAAGCATCGGAAGTGTAGGCTATACGCTTTCCTGCCTGTACGACGTACATCGACAGCATGAAGTCGTCGAGCAGGGCTTCATCAGGTACCTCGCGACAGAGTTGGGGATCAATGGCATAGAGTTCTCCGGCAGCACCCATGGCGGAGTAGAGTTCACTGTCCCAACGCTTGAGTGTGCTTTCGTAACGCCAGTAGAGTCCTTCGCCTTCTGAGGCCATCTCACCTGCCTTCCGGGCGGCAACCCGCTTCTCTCCTGATACACAGCCTACCGTCGGGTCGCTAAACAGTCTGGCAATCTCGCGGAGAGCACCTGTATTGATCATCGTGTTGGCATCGGTGAAAGCCACATATCGGGTCTTCAGTTCCCTAAGCCCATGCTTCAGGGCTGCGGTCTTACCTCTGCGCTCAGGGCTGAACACGATGTCTACCTCAGGATAGGCGGCCAATAGTTCGTTAGTGTGGTCATTGCTGCCATCGGTGACCCACATGATGCGGAACTTGTCTTTCGGATAGTCGAGCGCCAGAGTGTTTGCCATCTTCTCTTTGACGATATCCTCTTCGTTGTAGGCGCAGATCATGAGCGTCATCGTGGGCAGTTCTTCATCTGCTGGGAGAACGGCTTCATGGGGTCTCCCCACGAAGAGCCGTTTCAGCCGGATGATGATGTATAGGAGTATTCCGTAACCAATATAGGTATAGAACACGATGAACAGCGCTATCCAAAAGACGATCTTCATTTTGTTTACGGTTTACAGTAAATAGTTTACAGTTTACAGTTTACGGTTTACAGATGAATACATTTGTAGGCAGAGAGTAACTTTGCCGGTTACTGCTGACTGTGAGTGGCTTTGCTTGGTAATCATCTGTAAACTGTAAACCGTAAACTGTAAACTCAAATAATTCTCAACTATCCGTCTCCTCCTGCATATCTATGAACTGCTTGTTGCTGTCGTAGAACTCGTATTGCAGGAAGGCTAATTTCTGCGAGGGGATCACACGGACGCCGAGTCCGTATTTCAGTTGCCATTGGCGCTTCAGGCTGAAGACGCCCTTATTGATGTAGGCCGCCACGTAGGGATGTACGTGGAGGTAGAACTTGTGGATGCCGATCTTGTTGACCAGATTGTCAATCTTATTCTCCAGGGTATCCGTAAAGAGGATACTCGACTTGATGGTTCCTTTTCCGAAACAGGTGGGGCAGGTCTCCTCGACGTTGACGGTCATGGCTGGCCGCACTCGCTGACGGGTGATCTGCATCAGTCCGAACTTCGACAACGGCAGAATGTTGTGCTTGGCCCGGTCCTTCTGCATGTTCTTGCACATCCGCTCATAGAGCATCTGACGGTCCTCGGGCAATTTCATGTCGATGAAGTCGACGATGATGATGCCGCCCATGTCGCGGAGCCGCAACTGGCGTGCCAACTCGTCGGCAGCACCGAGGTTCGTCTCCAGCGCATTGGCCTCCTGGCCGTTCTCCTTCTTGATGCGGGTGCCGCTGTTCACGTCCACTACGTGCATCGCCTCTGTCGTCTCGATGATGAGATAGGCGCCGTGCTTGTAGTTGACGGTTTTGCCGAACCCCGATTTCAACTGTTTGGTGACGTTGAAATTGTCAAAGATGGGCACTGTGCCATTGTAGAGTTTGACAATTTCCTTTTTCTCTGGAGCGATGATCTCCAGATAGTTCTTGATCTCGTCGAAGATCTGAGTGTCGTTGACGTTGATGGCATCGTAGGTGGGATTGAAGAGATCACGGAGCAGTGCCACCGCTCTGCTTTCCTCCTCGAAGCAGAGTTTCGGACGGTCTGTTGTCTTCTGTACTTTCGTGATCGTGTCTTCCCAGCGCTTGAGCAGCACTTTCAACTCTGCGTCGAGTTCTGCTGCGCGCTTTCCCTCGGCCACCGTGCGGACGATGACACCGAAGTTCTTCGGTTTGATACTCTGAATCAGTTGCTTCAGACGGCTGCGCTCCTCGCCGCGCTTGATCTTTGTCGAGACGGATACATTGTCGTCGAAGGGAATCAGCACCAGGTAGCGGCCTGCAAAACTGAGTTCGCATGTCAGGCGCGGGCCTTTGGTGTTGATGGGCTCCTTGACGATCTGGACTAGGATCTCCTGTCCTACCTTCAGGGTGTTGGCGATGCTGCCGTCTTTCTTGAGTTCAGGCTGGATGTGCGCCTTCTGAATGGGGTAGAGTTTCTTGCGGTCGCTGACTACCTGTTTCAGGTATTTCTCAAAAGAATAAAACTGACTTCCCAGGTCCAGATAGTGCAGGAATGCCACACGTTCAGCGCCGACATCGACGAAGCAGGCGTTCAGCCCGGGCATCAGTTTCTTGACCTTTGCCACGTAGATGTTTCCCACCGAGAACGACTCGGTGCGCTGCTCCTGCTGGTACTCTACCAGTTGCTTGTCTTCAAGCAGTGCTATCGAGATGTCCTTCGGCTGAACATCAATGATTACTTCACTTGTCATTTCCTAAACTGTAAACTGTAAACCGTAAACTAAAACTTGGGTTGTCTTTAAAATCAAAAGGGTGTGTTGCTATCCTGCCGGATTAGCATACACACTCCTTTCATCTCTTCTGCGGTCACGGCAAGTGATTACTTGCTCTTGTGACGATTCTTGCGAAGTCTCTTCTTACGCTTGTGAGTTGCCATCTTGTGGCCCTTCTTCTTCTTTCCGTTTGGCATAATTGTTTATTTTTAATGATGATTCGAATTTTGATTCTCTGATTCTCTCTGTCTTACTTCATCTTTTCCAGGAAGTTCTTGGCTGGCTTGAACGAAGGGATGTCACGGGCGTCTATCACGAGCGTCGTGTTCTTCGAAATGTTGCGGGCAGTCTTCTTGGCACGGTGCTTCACGCCGAAAGTGCCGAAGCCGCGAAGATAAACGTTCTCCTTGTTCTCAGCAAGACTAGTGCGGATGGTCTCCATGAATGCCTCTACGGTCGTGGCCACATCCTTCTTGGCAACTCCCGTCTGCTCGGAGATCTGATTGATAATTTCTGCTTTTGTCATCTTGTTGTATTCTTATATATATATGTGTAAATGTTTGAAACTCAAATTTGGACTGCAAAGATACTGTTTTTCAGCGAGATACCGAAATATTATTGGATTTTTTTTCATTTTTTGGCATTTTTCTTTTCCTCAAGCCTTGTTAACTTGCTCTTTTTCATCATAAATCGCAATTATCATCAACATTTTGCCTGCTGGCATGGGCTGTCGTTTGAACAATGAAACAGCATAGTGTATCCTAAAGACTATCGTGGTCTCCAGATGCACTTCACTTCTACAGGTGGAATTGTCCAAATCCAGATATTACGATAAGAATTGATAGTCGTTTTGCCTAAAAATAGCAATAGAAAGCATAAAAATAAAAAATAATGTGTACTTTTGCAAAAAATGCAGAGATGGATGAAAAGTCTACTTTGTATTTAATTGAGGTAAATTATATCCAATTAAAAAGAGATTTAGAGAAAAATAAAAACAGTAAACAATTGGGAATCCTGACTTCGTTGTTTTTTGTCAATTAAAATTTTGACATCTGATTATCTGCAAGTCAAATATTTTTAGTTCACACAGTTCCCTAAAACACCTAATATGAATCACTGGAAACACCTCACACGACACCTCACATTCAGGCTCAGGCGGCTGTTGAGGGTTGATGTTACCTGTATGTGAGGTCTATGTGAGGTGTTATGTGACCTGTTTGGAATGGTCTTTTCCTTTATTTAAAGGGGTTTCGGGAGATTGATGTGAGGTGTTTCACAGTTTTGGGTGATCACTTGCAGATTGTTGCCCGAAATTGCTATCTCAAGATGGCAAAATCGGGGGCGCGTTTGTAAGTATATATACTTAAGGGTCGCTCTGATGCCTTGCACCACAGTAAGGGATGCTTAGTAAGAGAGTAAGGGATGCTTGTTTAGGGGGTATAACAGGCATTAGCAACAGCGTAAACTGCCATCCCTTACTGTGTTAGAAGGCATCTTTCATTTCGTTAGTTCGCATTCACTCTGAGGGGGCGGATGAAAATTGGATGTTTTTAATTTGGTGTTGTTGAAGAATTGTCGTAACTTTGCCATCAAAAATGGCGAACTTACTCCGTCTCGGCATAAAAAAGATTAAAATCTTTTGTTCTGCTCTCGACTTTTCGTAACTTTGTAAGAATTCGCAGGATTTCTTTGTATAAAGGCAGTTCGGGAGATTTGGGATTTTGAGGGTTACGGATAAGAGACCGTTCTAATCTCTTTGTTCTGCTATAATTTGCATCAAAGAACACCCGATGACGAGCCACCAGCCGTTTTTGTGACTCGTCATCGGATGCAAAGGTAAAGCTTTTATTTAAATCTACCAAACAGAATGCCATTTTTATTTAAGAGTACCTTCTAGCAGTTCCTAATATATCTTCAATTGCTATCGGATGCAGAGATTAGCCGATAATCGGATAAATATTTATAACTGCCAGTTTGCGGTAAATTATTAATAATCAAAGCAATACATATTTTATCAGATAAATATCGGCTAATTGTTAGCCAATACTATATACCTTGTAGCAGGACCAGAACCATCTTTCCGGCAGAGGCCTGCATTCACCATCTGTTGCAGGTCGTTTTTGGCTGTCGGATCGGAAATCTTATAATTCCAATATTGCAGATAGTCTTGCTTAGAGAAACTGCCTCCTACCTTCTTTGTGGCTATATATTCGGTTACTCTGGCATTCAACCTAACGTCATTGGGTGTGCGATATATGGTTAGTTTCGTTCTTCCGTCCAGACATTCCCATTCGGGCAATTTACGCTTCAAGTCATTCATCTGGTCGTGAATCAGTTTCAACCCTCTTCCTGTCTTTTCCATTTTCCCGGTGACATAGAATATTTCTGCCATCAACGGATTTCTTGGAGTGGACACATGAGGAAGCACCACATTCTTTTTCTTTATCAGATTCTCTGGCATTGTTCCAGGGTTGATAATTTCAATTCTGTCTGCATAGATGAATACAAGCACTTCACCCGTTGTGTCGCTCATATCCCGATGAATCAGGGCATTCGTTACAGCCTCGTCCAAAACATCCTGTGGGTATTCCGAGTAATCTTTTCTGTCCCATTCCTTATGGTGGAATTCACTGACCATCGGCAATCGATTTAGAAAGTAATCGCTTGCACGTTTCGACAATTCCAGCAGATTTCCTTCCATCACTACTGTATCTTCATATTGGCTTGCCGCTTTTCCTCCCAGCATCACTTGTATCCGCATCCTGCTCTGCGGAAGAAATCTGGGAGCCTCTTGTCCAAACAAAGCCATTGCTCCATTCTTTACATTGGGGGTATCGACTAATTGCAGATTGCCAAGGAATTTTTCTGGTGTATTGTTACGCTCGTCTAATCGGCCTCTTTCCAATCCTTTACTTACCACTTCGTGCATGAGATTTACATTCAGATCCTCCCATTCTGCGTCAAGACAAGTGCTTTTCTCCCAAGATGAGGATGAAGTCATTGAGCGGCGAATCAACAGGTTCACCTCGTCGGTATTTGGTTTGACAACCTGGTCGCCAGCCATTGTGTAATAACTTGAATCAAACGAATAGGGAGGCAGACCTCCTTTCATCACTGTCACCAGCACTACTTTGCCATCCTGATAATCCTCAGCATGGATGTACACCAGTGGAAGGGGCTTGATTCGCTGAACGGCATTTCGCTGTATATCAGCCACAACCGCTTCAACATCTACACCCGTCCGTGCTCCATCTTCAGATGCACCTATAACAATCCATCCGCCGCCGTTATTCAGGAAGGCACACACTATTCGCATGACTGTTTCGGCATTATACTCTGCCAGCAGTCTAAGCCTTGCGCTCTCGTCTTTCTGCGAGAGCAATGTCTCTATAAATCCATTGTTACTCATGACTTCCTATCAATTGCTTTATACGTTCAACATCCTTAAATTGTGCTTCCACGTGCAACATCACGTCCTGCATGTTCCTATACTCTTGCACCCAGTTGCCCTTCCTGCTTTTGGGAAGAGTATTATTTTGAATGGCAGCATTATACAACTCTATACATTCAGCATGAACCACTCTATTGGGACGCTCTACGATGCTTCCGTCACTTCGTTCTCTTTTTACGGAGTTGGGTATGTCACCAGTCGGTATCCTCATTAGATTTGTAAATTGGCGTGCAAAGACAACGCGATAGTCTGCCAGCACAAATCGCGGCATGTTTACCTTGAAAGCCACCTCAAACTCCTGCGCCGTGATGGATTTCTCTCCAGGCTTCAGGATACCCGTGCCAGTCAGAGGTCTGACGAATCCAAGGAATACATCGCAGTCCTCAACTCCCTTTAGGCAGTTCTCCAGATTGCTCAACTTACTATCAAGTGGAATCGTTCCCTTGTGCGACATCATCACATCGTACCCATAGCCGTCCAGTGTAGAGTATACCATGTCCAACTGTGACTCAAAGTCATACACCGTTGATGACACGAACACCTTTATATGGTTCCTTTCTTTGTACATATCTTAAGCCATTTGTCATTAAAACGTTTTAGTTCCTTGTTCTATTGTTTACGTGAATCAGGAGAACCGTCCCCGTGATTCCTTTCCTTCTTTATCACCTGAAAAATATCTCATAGATGTAACATTATCTTTTATTAGTTCATAACCTTATCAAACATCGAAGTAATGCAACTGATAAACGGCGAAGGCTTAGCAACATGGCGATACCAGCCGAATTTGCCGTATCCAGTATTATTGCGAGGGTACTGGATGCACAGCCTCTTCTTGGCTCTGCTCAATGCGACATACAGCTTCCTTGCAGATTCCTCAATGTCTCTTTGAGCTTTTTCGCGCTCTTTGGGAATAATACTCTCTTCGAGAATCTTGGTAGATTCCCAATAAGGATATATTCCGTCAACAACACCTGTTACAACAACATTGTCAAATTCCAGTCCCTTTGCACGATGAACGGTAGAAACAAACAAGCCAACCTTCTCCCTAAGGCTTTTACTATCGCACAAATCGGCCTCGCGTAGGGTGTTTAATTCCATCATGTACTTATCAAGAATCTGCCTTAGTGTAAGTTCTGCTGCCCCTTGTAAGAAATCTCGCTCTAAGAATTCTGTCAGATATTTCATTTTCTCCATTTTACCAATGATCTCATCATTTACCAGACAATCATAAACATAGGTTAGTTCGTCAACAAAAACATTTCTGTCACAACCTTTCTCAGAAAGCAGAGCTTTTGTATGCCCATATAAGTTGCTGTATTGTTTACGAAGCATCTCTATGACGTCTCGATTTTCTGCAAAGAATTCGTTTTGCTTCACAAAGATAGGACAGGCCTTCTTATAGCAGTAATCGACAAGACTCTTGGTGGCCTTAACATCATCAATAGCCAGATGAGAATTCTTTCCAGCAAGATTGAATGCTGCCAACAAGTCTTTCAGCCTATATGATTTCTGCCCAGGCTCAACTGCCCTTGCAATATTCAGAGAGTCCAGGACTATTGGCCATCTTGACGACAAATCGCCTATATCACAATCTCTTTTAAGGTTTGCATCCAAAATCTGGAAATCGAATTTTGCGTTGTGAGCCAGTACTGGTACATTCCCGACCCATGACATGAAATCAATTAATCCAGCTCTTCTTCCGACTTTCTCTCGTTTCGGATATTCCTCAATCAAAGGATTTGGCTCCCCGTTTAACTCAACTGGAATACTTTTTGTTGTTTCCAACATGATGTCCAGCTCGTCTATAATACAGCCTTCCTTGATTCTAAGAGCTGATATTTCCACGATGTCATCATTATTAACATCAAGACCAGTCGTTTCTGTATCGAAAATAACGAACTCGTCTGGGTAGTATCTCAGGAATTCTTTAATCAGGCTTCTCCTTTTATCACTCAATAGGTCATTAGCATATAGATAATAATCATTAGCTTCTAACAAGAAAGCATGCGCTTCCTCCAATGTAGGCATAACTTTGAATCCAATAAATATTCTTGCCCAAGACATAATGTTCTCAGGGTGGATGAAGATATTGAAATGAGAAAGGATTAGCTTAACCTCTTTCGTCCACATGAAGTCTGAGCCGGATATCTTGAAATGTTCAATCCCCCTTCGATACAACCTTTCACTAATTATATCAACCTCTCTGTTGGAATTGGCTAAGATGGCAGTTCTTACATCATGATATGATACGGCTCTGTCGCATGCCATATCATAAGAACAATAATCGGAGTAATCTATACCCTCTTTTTGGTCGCATGTTTCCATAATCAGACTGCCGTCCTCTTTCGTGTTTTGTGCGTCCTTACCTTTCGCAATTGGCAATAGTTCCCTGCTTACGTGCAAGTTTACCTCTGCATATTGATTGAGAACGTCAAGAAGGTACTGTGGAGAGCGATAGTTGCCAAGGAAGTGGTGGATGTGTCCTGCACACCTACCTTTTAAAGATTCCAAAGTTGCCATCTTGACCCCGTTGAAGCCGTATATTGCCTGTTGCTCATCACCAAGATAAACAATGCAAGCATCATCAGTAGCAACAAGGTCAATAATAGCTAATTGCAAGCTGTTCAGGTCTTGTACCTCGTCTATCTGTATCCATGAATATTTCTTTATCTCATCTTGATGGTCTCGAATAAAGTCATAGCCTTTGAGCAGCAAATCCTCAAAATCCAACAAGCCGTATCTTTCCTTGTATGACACATACTCTCTTGCTACTTTTTTATATTCTAAGGTAAGGAGTATATCTCCACACTCTAACCTTACAATCAGTTCCTCAGGATGTTGATGCTCTATTTGGTATAAATAATGCTGATAATTGTAATACGAGTCAACATCTTTCTTCTCCTTGCCTGTAACCTGATGGACAATATTTTGAAGGATAGCCGTGCTCTCCTCATCGTCTATGATTGTAGTTCGCTGGCTTATAACTCTATGTTCTCGTAGCATGTAAGAACAAAAGTGATGTACGTTTCCTACGAATAGTTTATCAAGTACTTCTTGCTCTGCCCGACTTGAGATTCTGTCTCTCATCTCTCTTGCAGCCCTGTTCGTAAACGTAAGACATAGCATATCCGTAGCATCGATTTGATTGGCTACTGCTGTCACAACCCGTTCTGCCAGTACTCGTGTTTTTCCACAGCCCGGAGGAGCAAGAACAAGGTGGTGATCTATATTCAATTCTATAACTTTCTGTTGCTCATAGTTGAAGATTCCTTGATTGCTATTATTAGGATATTTGAATTGTATAATCTGAGTCTGTTGCTCTGTCGAATTCTCAGTTCCAATGGCCATATTATACCAAGTCATAGCCTCTTCGTGATCTGTACTAACGCCTAATCCATTTTCATAGCAATAAGCCAAATATAATTGAGCATTTTTATTCCCTTGAAATGCTGCTTTTTCATAACACATTGCTGCTCTATTGTAACTTTTAGTAACACCGTTACCCCAATAATAGCAATACCCTAAATCTCTTTGAGCCTTTGCATATCCTTGCTCAGCGGATTTCTTATACCATTTAACTGCTTCCTCATAGTTTTGGGTAACCCCATGACCTTCATAATAGCAAACTCCCAACTTATACTGAGCTTCTGCATTTCCTTGCTCTGCAGCTTCCTTATACCATTTGGCAGATTGTTCGTAGTCCTGAAGAACGCCTTTCCCTTCTTCATAACATTTGGCTAATATCAATTGGACCTCAGCGTCTTTCTGTTTAGCAGCTTTCAAGTACCATTCTACAGATTTCTCATAACTCTGCTGAACTCCATTACCATAATAAAAGCAATCGCCTAGTCTTCTTTGAGCAGTTATATGTCCTTGCTCTGCCGCTTTTGTGTACCATTCTACAGCTATTTCATAGTTTTTAGAAATGCCATATCCATGTTCATAATAATATCCTAGCATGTATTGTGCACCAGCATGCCCCTGTTTTGCCGCTTTTGTGTACCATTCAACGGCTTTATTATCATTCCTTGGAACACCTTTTCCTACAACATAATAATAGCCCATACAAAATTGAGCTTCACGATCATTTTGCTCTGATGCTTTTAAATACCATTCAGCAGCTTTCTCATAACTTTGAGGCTCACCTTGCCCTTTTTCATAAGATATGGCAATATGCCGCATCGCTCTCAGACAACCATTATTCGCTGATTTGTCATACCACAGTCTGGCTTTTTGATAATCAACAATTGTTCCATACCCATTACGATAACAGCAGCCCAAGCAACACTGAGCTTCTGCATTCCCCATTCGTGCAGCTTCCTGGAATAATAAGAATGCCTTATGAGAATCTTTTTGAGAATTGTCTCCTTCTTTTTCTCCTTCGCAAAAAGCCTTAGCCTTTTTCTGTAGCTCATTTGATATCTTTTTGACTTCGTCATGTGGAATAAGTTTGGGACTAATAAATATGTGTATATGACGATCCATAGTCTCTATCCTAATGATGTCAGAATCTTCCAAGTTTACTAAAGCTTCATCTGCAAAATCACTCTCCATGTCAAATATGGGGATTTCATAGGAATCAATAGACTTTTTTGCATATCCAAAAGAGTTGTATTTTATTTCTTTTTCTATATCATATACCACAACACTTGGCTGCTCACCACCTTTATTCTTGATATATGCTCTTCCAAATTTATCCCATCTAAAATAAGATTTGCAAAATCCCTTAAATGGAAATAATTCATGCCTGATGGGATGCTCTATATTTGGATGACCCTTACAGAACTCACACGCTGCTTGTCTCTCCAATTCTCTCTTCTGTTCCCATTTCTTTGTTTCATAATAATCATGCAACTTATTCAAGCAAATTATTCCTATACAAACGATAACTATTATAGGCAAAGTGATTTTCCAATTCTCAATAGCCCATACAAAAAGGATTAGCACAATGAGTGGAGACAGCCAAATCAAGATTGTCCCTAAACAAGTAACGGGCGCAGCCACTATATAAAGATAATCTTTGAACTTCATGATTCCTTTAGTTATTTTTGTCCAACATTGGGCGTTCTGTGCGCAAATATAAAAAAAACTATCGAGGTTACAATAATTCGTGAACATAAATTAAGAAAAAGAGTGGTATTTTCTCTTGATATGGCATCATTCCGCACTAATTTCTGCTTGCAATTCCACAATTATGTTCTATAGAAGGGCGTAGCCTAATACGCACTTTTCTGTGCAGTGCCACACAAAGATGCTTGCCTGCTTTCTGATGAGCAAGCTTGGCAGACATTAGGTTTTTGTTTCCCTGAATTGTTATTTCACAATAGGGAATTTTCAAAATGAGTCTATCTGGAAAACATGATGTACCTTTGTGCTCAGATTTTAAAACTAAACAGACATGGAAGTAATATCAATTGAGCGCAGTACCTACGAGGAACTGCTGACGAGCTTCAATAGCTTCGTCACTAAGATGAAGGAGATGGCCAGCAGAGTCAATGACAAAGGGTTGGGCGATTGGCTTGATAACCAAGACATGTGCCAAATGCTGAACATCAGTCCAAGAACATTACAGACATTACGGGATAATGGGATATTGGCCTATTCTCAAATCAACCGTAAGGTGTATTACAAGCCTGAGGATGTGGAGAGTATTCTTCATGTTGTGGCAGGTAGAGATAAGAAAGGCAAGATGTGTAATCCCAAAACGAGCCGCCTATGAACGAATTGATAATGCCGCATAATGTTGGTGTAAAGAATGCGTTGGAGAACATGAAGGAGGTGTTAGCCTTATACAAGAAGGTAATAGGCAATTATCGTCCATTGCTTGATGGTGAACGCTATTTGACAGACAAAGAGGTGGCACAGATTCTGAAAGTCAGCAGACGAACGCTACAGGGATACCGCAATGATGGTGTGCTACCTTACATATTGTTAGGTGGTAAGGTGCTCTATCGTGAGAGTGATTTGGAGTGGGTTCTGGAAAGTTGCTATCATCCGGCTTATAAACGATAGGGAAAAAGAAAGAGCCGTCAGTGGTTCAAGTGCTGAGGAAATATAACGCAGAAAGACGGTTGACAGACTTCGCTAATCATTCGTCTTTCTGCTTTGAAATTTTTGTGCCGCTGTACTCTATGCCATCTTAAGATTCTTGAATGATGCATTGAGCTTATTGCCAAGCATCGTCAGGTCGTTGTCGAGTTTCTGGCTCGTGATTTTGGCGTAAATCTGAGTGGTCACGATGTTGGTGTGTCCCAACACACGGCTCACGCTTTCGATAGGCATGCCTTTTGAAAGCGCCAACGTGGCGAACGAGTGCCGGCCACAATGGTAGGATATGGCTTTCTCAATGCCGCAGGCGGTCATCACCGTTTTCAGTTTCTTGCACATCGACCAGTAGTTCATCTTGCCGAACATCAACTTGTCTTCCTGTAGGTGTTTGTAGCGGTCGATAATCTGCAAGGGTACGTCCATCAGCTTCACCTGGAAAGGGATATTAGTCTTATGCCGCTTGCTGATGATCCACTTGTCGCCACTGATGTCCACGATGTTGTCTGTGGTCAGGTTCTTCACGTCGATGAACGAGAGGGCGGTGAAGCACACGAATACAAAAATGTCACGAACGAAGGCGAGACTGTCGTCGTCGAACTCATGGGTTACGACAGCCTTCAGTTCGTCCTCGGTCAGAAACTCCCTTTCCTTGCAGTTTGGGCTGATGTGGAACTGCGCGAACGGGTTACGGGGAATCTTGCCATTATAGTGTGCCCTCATCACGACACCTTTCAACCACATACACCGCTGCCAAATAGTGCCGTTTGCCAATCCTCTGTCTGTGCTGAGATAGGCGGCGAAGTCCTTGATAAATTCAGGTGTCAGCTCCAGCATTGACATGTCTGTACGACGGTAGTGCGACTGGATAAACTCTGCCACATCCTTCCGCGATCGCTCCATAGCCCAAAGCGTACTTGCCGCTCTGTCCTTTCCTACGCGCTTTTTCTGATTGGCGATGTCCTTGTCGAAAGCACTCAGCAGAGTTTCATATTCGCTGCCGAAACCCTGATATGAGTTGCGCACCATCTCAGCCGTCACGAAAGCCTCTCTATCCGACAGGTGCTGATAGTGCTTGATGATCTGCGCCTTGATATTATCAAGTTCGCGGTTAATCTGCAATGCCTCCTTGCTACGGCCTTTGGCACAATTGCCCTTCACGTCCCACATGTCAAGCGGGATGGACTTCTTACAACTGAACTGGCTCTGAGTACCGTTAATCGTAACCCTGCCCATCACAGACACCACACCGTTCTTCTCCTTACTCTTGTTCACATAGAACAGAATGTTAAAAGTACTTCTCATGTTTCTTACTCCTTTTTTAATTTTGGCTGCAAAACTACTATTTCTTTTGGCATCCATCGCTATGCAAAATGTAGCAGTTTGCGGAATAAGAAACTGGCGGTGAAAGGTGCCCCATTCTTCACCATTTTGCGTGGTAACTTTACTCGGCTCCAAGGACATAAATTGGGTTACGAATAAGAAACCTAACTCATTCACCAATCCTCCCCAATTTGCTTTTAGTCCAAATTTGAACTTCCCCGTTCTCTCCCGTCTTGCCTTTATTACAGGCCGAATTGCGTTAATCTTCCAAAATCGCTTCCGAGTTACACTGTTTTTTCGTAACTTTGCTGCCGAATGCGGAAGATATATCATAAACTGTACCTTACCATCCGGTTCTTTACGGAGAAGCGGGTGATGACTCAGGCGTCGGCACTGACTTACTCCACGCTGCTGGCCATTGTGCCCATGCTTGCCGTGGTGTTCGCCATTGCACGGGGCTTCGGCTATAACAAATACATTGAGATATGGTTCCGCGAGGTGCTTTCGTCTCAGCCGCAGGTGGCCGATGTGATCGTCAGTTTCGTCAACAGTTATCTGGTGCATACCAAGAGCGGCATCTTTTTTGGCGTGGGTCTTATCTTCATGCTCTACACCGTGCTGATGCTGGTGAATAATGTCGAGGAGACGTTTAACCAGATCTGGCAGGTGAACAACTCGCGCCCCATTCTCCGCTCGTTTGCCAACTACCTGGCCATGTTCTTCCTGTTCCCCATCATCATCGTCGTTTCGACAGGTCTTTCCGTCTTTATGGAAACGATGGCCGACTCGATGGACAATCTCGCGGTCTTGGGGCCCTTCATCCACAAACTGCTCCAGTACTCGCCTTATATGCTGATGTCGCTATTTTTCATCGTTCTCTATGTCTATATGCCCAACACGGAGGTGCGTCTTTCGTGTGCCATCATCCCAGGCATTCTTGCCGGCATAGCGATGCAGGTGCTGCAGGTCGTCTATATCCACTCGCAGATCTGGGTGACGGGCTATAATGCCATCTACGGCTCGTTTGCGGCCCTGCCGTTGTTCATGCTGTGGATACAGATATCGTGGACCATCTGTCTCTTTGGTGCGCAACTCACTTATACCAATCAGAACCTGAACCGCTTCGGCATCAACCTTGAGCCTCTGGACGTCCATCCGCATGTGGAGATGACTGACGAGGAGCGAGCCAACAGCGATTTCTACGCAGGAAATATCGACGGACTATAAATGAAAATCCCCGATTGACTCGGGGATTCTTTTGTTATTGATTCATCAGGTATTGCTTGAAGTCGTCAAATTCTTTCGTCATCGGCGTGCTCTGCTTCTGGCCTTGCATGAAGGCCCGGAGGCGGGCTGGGATATCGACGTCGATGCCGAGGATGTCGTCGACCTTCTCCTTGAACTTGGCGGGATGGGCTGTCTCGCAGAAGACACCCACTTCGCCTGGCTTGAGGCCGTCGGTGAGGGCCTGATAGCCGCAGGCGCCGTGAGGATCGAGGATGTAGCCCGTCTTTTCGTAGCACTGGCGCATGGTCTCGCGGATCTGATCGTCGCTATAGGTGGCACCACTGATGAGGCTGGTGATGCGCTCGTGGGTTGCTTCGGGTGAGAGCCTGTTGTTCTCGCTGTAGAGGTTGATGATGCGGGCGAAGTTTGAAGGATCGCCCACATCCATCGCATTGGCAAGCGTCTGCTTCGAGGGCTTGGGCTCGTAGCGGCCTGTCTGCAGGTAATTATAGAAGATGTCGTTGGCGTTGTTGGCAGCGATGAAGCGACTGACGGGCAGTCCCATCTGATGGCCGAAGAGGGCGGAGCAGATGTTGCCGAAGTTGCCGCTGGGGACGCACATCACGACGGATTTTCGGTTTTCGGATTTGCTGTTTGCCATTTCCTTGAGGCGGGCGTAGGCATTGAAATAGTAGAAGGCCTGCGGCAGGAATCGGGCAACGTTGATGGAGTTGGCTGATGTCAACTTCATGTGCTGGTTCAGTTCGGCATCCATGAAGGCGTTCTTCACCAGAGCCTGACAATCGTCGAAGACACCATCTACCTCAATGGCGGTGATGTTCTTGCCCAGCGTGGTAAACTGGCACTCCTGGATGGGACTGACCTTCCCCTTTGGATAGAGCACGTAGACGTGGATGCCGTCTACGCCGAGGAATCCATTGGCAACGGCAGAACCCGTATCGCCGGAGGTGGCTACGAGGACGTTGACAAGCTTTGAGCTTTGAGCATTGAGCATTGAGCTTTGAGCATTGAGCTTTGAGCTTTGAGCATTGAGGCTTGAACTTTCCTGACGGATGAAGTACTGCAGCAGACGGGCCATGAAACGGGCACCGACATCCTTGAAGGCGAGGGTAGGGCCATGGAAGAGTTCGAGCGAGTAGATGCTGTCTGTCACTTTCACCACAGGACAGTCAAACGACAGGGTGTCGTAGACAATCTGCCTTAAGGCCTCTGCCTCCACGTCTTCGCCGAAGAAGGCATCGGCTACGGTATAGGCTATCTCCTGAAAGAACATCTTGTCTATGTTGTCGAAGAACGCTTTCGGCAGTGGCTTGATGCGCTCAGGCATGTAGAGACCACGGTCTTCTGCCAGTCCCTTGACGACGGCCTTGTGCAGGTCGGCGATGGGAGCATTCCCGTTGGTACTATAGTATTTCATGTTTTATTCTGTTTATTGTTTAAAATCTATTGTTTATAGATGATCACTACTGAGCAACTCCTATGATATCTTCATAAGGGCGTGCATGAACTCATCGAGTTTGAGGAGACCGTAAGCACCTGATACACAACTTACTTCGTCGTACTGCTGAACCTCGTCAGCATCGATGCCGCGATGCCAGATGAGGAACGGCACGGGCTGTCCGACGTGGATACGCATCTCTACTGGCGTCAGATGGTCTGGCAGTATGGCGATGCATACGGGTTCTGTCCACTTTGACACCTCTTTAAATATGGGGGCTATCAGTCGCTGGTCGAGATACTCGATGGTCTTCAGTTTCAGTTCCAGGTCGCCGTCGTGGCCAGCCTCGTCGCTGGCTTCCACATGGACGAAGACGAAGTCGTCTTGCCTCAAGGCCTCAATGGCTGCCTGAGCCTTGCCTTCGTAGTTGGTGTTGGCCAGACCCGTGGCACCTTCCACCTCTACAATCTTCAGACCTGCATAATGGCCGATGCCCCGGATAAGGTCGACGGCAGAGATGACCGTGCCCGACTTTATCTGGGGATATTGTTGCATCAGCGTCTCCATCGAGGGACGATAGCCGCCGCTCCAGGGCCAGATGCTGTTGGCCTGACGCTCACCGCGCTTGGCCCGCTCGATATTGAAGGGGTGACTGGCCAGCAGGTCCTGAGACTTCAGGATCAGTTCGTTCAGCAGGTCGGCAGTCTGTTGGGGCGTGAGTCTGTTCGGTTCCTCCGGACAGGCTTCGGCCTTTACCAGCAATGGGCGCCATGCTTCGTTGGGGTGATCATGGGGTGGGGCACAGACAATGTGCTTGGAGCCGCCCTTGATGACGAGCAGGTGACGATACTGGATGCCTGTGATGAATTTCACACGCTCACATCCAGCCCGTTCATTAATGGGCTTGGCCAGCGTCTCGTTCAGATAGTCAATCAGCACACGGGCATCGTCAGTCTCCAGGTTACCACCGTTGTGAGTGATGATCTTTCCGTCTGCCAGCGTGATGATGTTGCAGCGGATGGCAAAGTCGTCATCTGCCATCTCATAGCCTATCGATGCTGCCTCTAAGGGGCCGCGGCCTTCGTACACTTTGTTGAGATCATAGCCAAGGATGGCTGTGTTGGCCACCTCGGAGCCTGGAGGAAAACCTTCGGGTACGGTGATGAGTCGTCCACAGCGGCCTTCGCGGGCCAACTGGTCCATCATGGGCTTATGGGCATATTGCAGTAAGGTCTTCCCACCGAGTCGCTCGACGGGAAGATCTGCCATGCCATCACCAAGTATGATGATATGCTTCATAAGTTAGATGTTTGCAATCGACATGATATTGGCGAAGACGCCGGCAGCAGTAACAGCAGCACCTGCGCCATAGCCCTGAATAAGCATCGGATACTCCTTGTAGCGCTCAGTGGTGAGCAGCACGATGTTGTTCGATCCCTCCAGGCCATAGAACGGATGGCCATAAGGCACTTCCTTGAGGGCAACACTGGTCTTGAATGATGACGTATCCTTCTCGTCGGCTTCCATCGTAGCCACAAAGCGCCAGCGCTTGTTCTCGGCCTCGAGCACCTTGCGGCGGGCCTCGAAGTCGGCATCCAGTTCAGGCAGCCGCTTCCAGAAGTCGTCGATAGAACCCTCGAAATAACTGTCTGGCACGAAGAGGTGCTTCTCCACATCCTCCTGTTCCACCTTATAGCCAGCCTCACGGGTGAGGATGACGAGTTTGCGGATCACATCGGTACCACTGAGGTCGATACGTGGGTCGGGCTCAGAGTAGCGCTGCTCCTTGGCTCGGCGTACAGTCTCGGAGAAGGGCACGTCGGCTGCTATCTCGTTGAAGATGAAGTTCAGGGTTCCAGAGAGGATGGCCTCGATCTTCAGAATCTTATCACCAGAGTTGCAGAGGTCGTTGATGGTGCCGATGATCGGCAGGCCTGCACCTACATTGGTCTCATAGCGGAACCATACGCCACGGTCGCGGGCCGTCTGCTTCAGTTTCAGATAACTGTCATAGTCGCTCGAAGCGGCAATCTTATTGGCTGCTACTACTGATATGTTGTGCTCCAGGAAAGTCTGATAGAGGCTGGCTATCTGACGGCTGGCGGTACAGTCTACGAAGACGGAGTTGAAGATATTCATCTTCACGATCTCATCCCGCATGTGGTCTGTATTGGCTGGATAGCCTGCACGTAGGATCTTCTCATAGTTGTCGAGGTCGATGCCGTCACGGTCTAATACGAAGTTGTCGACATCAGAGATACCCACTACGTTCAGTTGCAGGCGCTTGGTCTGCATCAGGTATTGCTGCTGGGTACGTATCTGCTCAAGCAGCATGCCGCCAACAGTACCGATACCGCAGATAAAGAGGTTGAGCACCTTGTATTCAGAGAGGAAGAACGAGTCGTGGAGTACGTTGAGGGACTTTCTCAGGAATCTGCCATCAACGACGAACGAGATGTTAGTCTCTGAGGCACCCTGTGCACAGGCTATCACGGAGATGCCAGAACGGCCCAGCGTGCCAAACAACTTACCGGCGATGCCTGGTGTCTGCTTCATGTTCTCACCTACGATGGCAATGGTAGCCAGACCACTCTCCACCAGCATGGGATACATGGCACCTGTTTCAATCTCTTTGGCAAACTCGGCATTCAGGACCTCTGCAGCGGCTTCTGCATCTTCGTCACGCACACCAATAGAGGTGGAGTTCTCTGATGAGGCCTGCGATACCATGAAGACTGATATTCCTTTGTTGGCCAGTGTGGTGAAGATACGACGGTTTACGCCAATGACACCCACCATCGAAAGACCTGTCACCGTGATCAGTGAGGTGCCCTTGATGCTCGAGATACCCTTGATAGGCTTGTTGTCGTCTTCGATCTTTGCCTTGATAAGGGTGCCTGGGTGTTCGGGGTTGAAGGTGTTCTTCACCTTGATAGGTATATTCTTGACGCAGACGGGATAGATGGTCGGCGGGTAAATAACTTTCGCACCGAAGTTACAGAGTTCCATCGCCTCTACGTATGAGAGCTCGTTGATGGTATAAGCGCTCTTGATTACTTTGGGGTCGGCAGTCATGAAACCGTCTACGTCAGTCCAAATCTCAAGTACTTCTGCATTGAGCACGGCGGCTAAGATAGAAGCGGTGTAATCACTACCGCCACGACCTAAGTTAGTCGTCTCATGGGTGTCACGGTCTCTGGCGATGAAACCAGGCACTACATAGACGCTCTTGTCACTGATATCCTTGAATGTCTCTTTCACTAACTGAGTCGTCAGGTCGGCATCAATCACATGCTTGCCCAATTTCTTCTCAGTCCGGATGAAATCGCGGCTGTTCATGCGAATGCCGTTCTTGATCATCGCTGCCACGATGTGGGAACTCAGACGCTCACCGTAAGAAACGATCGTGTCCTCTGTCTTCTTCGAGAGATCGTGGATTAAGTACACACCATAGAAGATACTCTTTAACTGGTCAAAGAGTTGGTCTACGTTGTTAAATAAATCTACGCGCTTTTTGTCGTCAGTGATGATCGTGTCAATCATCTGGTGGTGACGCTTAACCATCGCGTCGAATTCCTCGCGATAGTGCTCGTCGCCCTGTTTGGCCATCTGCGACGTGGCAATCAGTTTGTCGGTGATGCCGTCGAGTGCGCTTACTACTACAATGACAGGTTGCGTCCGAGCCTCTGTCTCCACAATTTCTTTTAAGCTCAAAATGCTTTTTACGGAACCTACGGACGTTCCGCCGAATTTCATTACTTTCATATTTCTATGCAATTTATCTTACCGTCGGTACCCCTTCACAATGGGGGACTTCTCCAACGGCGGTGCAAAGGTAATGCAATTAGTGAAAATAACAAAATAAATCGCGAACTTTTTCGAGATTTACCTTGATTTACTTGCGTCCGTAGTTGCTATGCGAATTGATTCTCTGTTGTCTCCTCAACTCTTTGCCGGCATAGGGACGTGCTGGCGGAGAGTAACTCTTTCTTGGATTGCTTGGGCCTTTATAGTCCTGATAGCGGCTTGGGCGATTTGAATACATGCGGTGCCTGTCAGTATAATAGTTGTAGATGTTGAAACTCCATACGCTTCGTGAACTGTTCATCGGGCGATAGAAATATTTTGTCTTTTTGTAAAGATGATACTGGTAGTCAGAGAGTACGAATCTCATGTCTGCGTCGCGTCGGGACTCACAGAAACCAAGACGCTCTCCTTGTATGGCAACACCTATCACAAAGTCGAAGTTTATCTCGTACACGTTATTGATTTGGGTAGGAGAAAGCCCCAACTCGTAGGCCATCTTGTCGGTGAGAAACAGAGCATGCTCGCGTGCTTCGTTGAATGTCATTGCTGCGGCAGAGGTGACTATCGTCACCATCAGCGCCATGATTGTCATGAATTTTTTCATAATCGTCGTTGTTTTAAAGATTCTACATGTTGTTTTAATTTCCTGCTGCAAAGTTAATGATAAAAAACCAAGTCTACAAGCATTTTTCCCTATTTTGAGAGAGGGAAATCCCTAAAATGCCTATATTTTAGTTGTTATTTCAAAAAAACGACTCAATTCTTTTGAGATTTGATAAATAATGAGTACTTTTGCACCATAATTATATAAACAGACATTGAATGCTTCAATATAAAGATTTAAAGAAAAATCTGAAAAAAGATGTTTCAGGGTGTCCTTCTGTGAAAGTTGCTCTTGTTGGTGATACCGCCACACAGTTCCTTGCTACTGCCATTTGTGGCATGGGCGTGGATCGTGGATATCATATCGACTTGTTTGAGGCTGAGTACAATCAGGTAGAACGTCAGTTCTTGGATCCCTCAAGTGAGTTATATGAATTCGATGCGGATGTCGTTGTTGTATTCCAGTCGACACATAAGTTAGGAGAATATCATAGTTCGCTCTCCGTTGAACAACAGTCAAGTTTGGCAGACCAACGCTTGTCTTTTGTGGCATCGATTTGTGAGAATCCTGCTTTTGCCAATAAGAAGATCATCTATTTCAATTATGCCGAGATAGAAGATACGGTCTTTGGCAGTTATGCTAATAAGGTGACATCCTCATTGTCTTATCAGGTCAGGAAACTTAACTATGAGTTGATGAACCTCTCCCAGCAGTATCCGAACCTTTTCATCTGTGACATTGCTGGTCTTCAGAATAAGTTTGGCCGTGACTTTATGTTCGCGCCTAATGTCTACGTCAGCACAGAGATGATTCTGAGCGTAGATGCCCTGCCTTATGTGGCTTCAAGGGTCATGGATATTGTCTGCGCCATCAAGGGACAGTTCAAGAAATGCTTGATTCTCGACCTGGACAATACAGTGTGGGGCGGTGTCATTGGTGACGACGGGTTAGAGGGCATCCAACTGGGGCATGGTCTTGGTATCGGAAAGGCCTTCACGGAGTTCCAGATGTGGGTGAAGAAACTGAAACAGCGGGGCATTATCATCTGTGTGGCTTCGAAGAATAACGAGGAAACGGCAAAAGAACCGTTTGAGAAACATCCTGATATGATCTTGAAGTTGGATGATATTGCTGTGTTCCAGGCCAACTGGGAGACAAAGGTTGACAATATCCGAACCATCCAGAGTATTCTGAACATCGGCTTTGACTCGATGGTGTTCCTCGATGACAATCCTTTTGAGCGAAACATTGTCCGTGAGAATATCAAGGGTATTACGGTTCCTGAACTTCCAGAAGATCCGGGTGAATACTTGGAATACCTCTATTCCCTCAATCTCTTTGAGACGGCCAGTTACAGCAATGCCGACAAGGACAGAACCAAACAGTATCAGGTGGAGGCCAAGCGCGTCTCTCTGTCGAAGACCTTTACCAATGAGGCTGACTTCCTGAAGTCACTTGATATGGTGTCGACAGTCAGCGGCTTTACGAAATTCAATACACCTCGTGTGGCCCAACTCTCCCAGCGCAGTAACCAGTTCAACCTGAGGACTATCCGTTATACTGAGGCCGATATTACATCTTTGGCAGAGGATCCGAACGTGATAGATCTCAGTTTCACGCTTGAGGATAAATTCGGCGACAACGGCCTGATTGCGGTGATTATCATGAAACGGCAGGATGCAGAGACACTCTTTGTCGATACATGGTTTATGAGTTGCCGGGTCCTGAAACGTGGTATGGAAAACTTCACCCTCAATACGATGGTGGAACGAGCCAAGGCTGCTGGTTATAAGAAGATCATCGGCGAATATCTGCCTACTCCCAAGAACAAGATGGTGGAGAACCACTATCTTGGATTAGGTTTCTCAAAGATGGAAAATTCTGAAACGGCTCGTTATGAGTTGGACGTCGAGGCTTATCAGCCCAGAGAATGTTATATTGAAACCAAGAAAGTATGAACTACACAACAGATCATGTAGGCTATCTGACAGGGGATATCAGTTCTACAGCCAAGGAGTTCGAAAGGTTGGGGTATGTTGCCGGAGAAATTGTTGATGACGATACCCAACGGACGAAGATTTGTTTCTTGACTAAGCCTGGTGAGGTCCGCATCGAATTGGTTCAGCCTTATGAGGATAACAAGACTATGCAGAAGATGCTGACCAAGCGGGGTGTCACTCCCTATCATATGTGTTATGAGGTCGACGACGTGGATCTGGAGTATGACAAACTAGTTCAGGAAGACTGGACGGCATTATTCAAGCCTGTAGCAGCCCCCGCCTTCGACAATAGAAAGATCTGCTATTTCTGGAACTCGAAGATAGGTTTTATAGAGTTAGTGAATCGAAAGTAAAATAAATAATAAGAAATTATGGAAAGACAAGAGATTTTTGAGAAACTGAATGAGATTTTTACCGATGTGCTTGATCTTGATGAATGCAATCTGACTGACGAGACAAGTGCCAATGATATCGAGGAGTGGGATTCCTTGAGCCATATTCAACTGATTGTTGCTATCGAGAAGGCATTCAAAATCAAGTTCACTTCGCTTGAAATCATGAAGTGGAACAATGTTGGTGAGATGGTTGACTCAATGATGGAAAAACTGTAGGATGGTAGTCAACTCTGTCAGGTTCCTCTTCTTCTTTATAGTCGTATTCACCATCTACTATCTGCCGTTCACAAAGAAGATTCCTCGCCGTCAAAACATCTGGCTGCTGCTGGCGAGTTATTTCTTCTACGGCATCGTTGACTGGAAGATGGTGGTCATACTGCTTGTTGCGACCGCAGTATTCTATGCCCTTGGCCTATGGCTGAAGGCTGTCATGTTGAAAGGCCGCACGAAACAGGCTTCGCACCTGACTACCCTCGGTGTTATCTTGGGAATCTGTTTGTTGCTCTACTTCAAGTACCTGAATTTCTTCGGTGAGTCGATAGCGGAGTTGCTTAATGCTGTGGGTCTGAAGGCTACGTGGACAACGCTGAACATCATCGTTCCTGTCGGTGTGAGTTTCTTTACGTTTAAACTGATCAGTTATTTGATAGAGATTCATCGCGAACATATTGAACCGTGCAGGGACATGGTAGAGTTTGCCACTTATATCGCCTTCTTCCCGACACTGCTTTCTGGTCCTATTGACCGTCCGAATACTTTCATACCTCAACTTCGTAAATCCCATTCATTGGATTATGCTCAGGCGGTAGATGGCTGCCGGCAGATACTTTGGGGTATGTTTACGAAGATCTGTATCGCCGACCATCTGGCTTTGGTGACTGACTATGTCTGGGCCGATTATTCCCATCAAGCAGGATCAACCCTGTTGATCTGGTCACTGCTCTATACCATGCAGATCTATACCGATTTCGATGGTTATTCGAACATGGCCATTGGCGTGGGAAAGATTCTTGGCTTCAACATTACACGCAACTTCAACCATCCACTATTGGCTCGTAATATCGCGGAATTCTGGCGAAACTGGCACATCTCACTGACTTCATGGATTACAGACTATGTCTTCATGCCGTTGAATATCGCCTTCCGTAATATGGCTAACTGGGGTGTGATGCTTGCTGTGACCATTAACATCGTGCTCATTGGTCTTTGGCACGGCTCAAACTGGACGTTTGGCCTGTTTGGTCTCTATCACGCTATGCTTTATGTTCCGTTAGTCTTGTCAGGAGCGTTCGGTAAGAACAAGAAACTGCGTCCTAATGACCATGGCCTTCCCAAACTGAAGGACTTCTCAAAGATGGTCTTGAATTATGTTCTGGTATCATTGGGCTTTATCGTCTTCTATGCCAGCAGTGTTGCTGATGCCTTTCGGTTCTTTAGTGGTATGGTATCGACATCACTGTTTTCCATGCCAAGCCTGCCCGTCAAGAAAGCAACCATGCTGTTTATGCTGATCGTTCTGATCCTGGAATGGATAACAAGGAAGAAGGAGCATCCTTTGCAACTCCCGGTAGATGGTATCTTCCGTCATACTATTGTCCGTTACGCTCTATATGCAGGTATCGGCCTGATGTTGTTCTTCTTTGCTGGTGAGGTTGAGACGTTTATCTATTTTAAGTTCTGATGCCATGAAGAAGTTCCTCATCAAGTTATCCTATACGGTATTGCCAGTTTTCATACTGCTTTTCGGCTTGACGGCATATCTCAATCTGTATATCAGACCTCAAGCAACAGGCGATTTGGGTCGTCTTGCTTTTGTGATTATCGGTCAGGAATATGGTCAGCGTATTGAGCAGAATGAGTTGACAGATACTTTTTTTAATAAGGTACGCGAGACGGAAGATCTTAGAAACATCCACGTGAATGTGCTAACCATAGGGGATTCGTTTTCGCAGCAAGAACATGCGGGCTATCAGAACTATATGGCGCAAGAAGGTGTGACCGTCGCCAATACGCGGCGCGATCTCTATGACAATCCCATCCAATATGCTTGGAACTTGTTGGATGCAGGCATCGTCGACTCCACCAACATTGATGTAATGGTGGTGGAGGTTGGTGAGCGCGATTTCTCACTCCGAATTGACAACTTCAGAACTGATAAGGTGGAAGTGGGTGAGCCTGATATGCCCGACGAGGGAGGAGAAGAGAATGTGTGGGATATCAGACAATGGTCACTGTTAAGAACGCGTGATTTCCTGATGTATCGCTATGCAGGGCGCAATCCTGTCTATGAGGCAGAACTCAATCGTGACTTCTTTAGTAGCAAAGACCCCCGCAAACTTTATTTCTATTGTGCTGACATTCTTAATGGATTAACGATAGAAGAGTCCGTACGCCCGAAAGTCAAAGAAGTGTTCAATCTGTTGACGACAAAAGCCTGTGAACGAGGTATTGCCCTCATTCTGATGATACCTGTGGATAAATATGACCTCTATCAGGACTATATCGTCAACAATCCTTACGGCCATCCGAAGCGAGTCAATGAGGATGTGCGTGAACTTCTTGGGGATATACCAGAGGTGATGTTGTGTAAATATACTCTTCAGTCTCTGTTGGAAAACGGAGAGAAAGATGTTTTCTTGTTCGACAACAGCCATTGGAGTTATAAGGGCTCTGAGGTTGTAGGCAAGGAACTCAGCAGGAGGGTAAAACTACTTTTAAACAGACAATGAGAACAGTTATTATATTTTGTTTAATTTAAATTTTTTACAACAATGAGAAAAATGAGATTATTGACAGTGCTGGCAGCGATGCTGCTGAGTTGTGGAATCGCCAATGCACAAACAGAAGGCGATGACAAGGGTAATGTCACCGGTGATGAGAATACACAGGTCGAGATTACATCAGGCGATGTTAACAATGATGGTAAATTGAACATCAAAGACGTGACAGCAGCCGCCGATTCAATCATGGATGGCAAAATGAGTGGAACTGCCGATGTCTATAAAGACCAAAAGGTGAACGCTATCGACGTGGTGACTGTTGTCAATCTGATCAAGGAAACTGATTACTTCTTGCTTGGTACAGAAGCACCCACCAACGACAATTACACCACCGTTGATGGCGTTGTCACCACTTATGAGTCTATAGCCAAGGCATTGGAAGCTGCACTTACAGTCGAAGTTGAGGCCGACCAGGTTGGCGTCCTCCTTTGTCCTGCGAACTGGGAAGCAGAGAACCTGGTGCTTCAGAACGAAGAAGACGGCACTATCTACGAGCTGAAAACAGCAGAGACAGACATCAATGATTACGCGCTTTTCCAGACAGAAAAGATCGAAGCTGCTGCTACGCTAAAGCTGAAGACGAAGGCTGATGCCGAGGAATATCAGGGAAGCCTCACTCCAGACGACCCGAAGTACTTCTGGCTGGGTAACACGTACCCAACGTCCAACAACTTCCCAATGTTAGGTGATAAAGAGCAAGAAGGAATTGTAACCACCTATACGTCTCTTGCTGAAGCTATGGAAAAAGCATCTCGCGTTTATTCTGCAGGTGAATGGGCAGTTGTCTTGTATCCCTTGAGCTGGGGTGAAAAGGACGATCTTGTGTTCCTGGACAGCACCAACAAGAAATATTATGAAACAAAGAAGAAAACTCCTCCTGATTTCCCTGCCTACTATTATTTCGAGTCAACAGAAAAAATAGGTGCTAACACTACGATTAAGCTGTCAACAAAAACTGATGCAGAGGCTGCAGGAGCAACCTTGTATGTATATGTAGCTCCGACACCGACTCCGACCCCGACCCCGACTCCGACTCCAACCCCAACGCCGACTCCAACCCCAACGCCGACTCCAACCCCAACGCCGACACCGACACCGACACCGACTCCCGTTGCGGGGGCTAGCTATGCTGAGTATACAGGTGGAAACGGTATTAGGTTTGTATTGCACAATAACTGTGGTGTAGAGGCAAGATTCTCCGGTGGAGTAGTTCTTAATTTATCAAAAAATCCTAATGATTGGGCAAATTCGACACAAGCCTATGCTCATATGTTTGGGCCGAATGCAAGTTATAAAACTAACGATATTATTATACCCGCAGGCGGAGTTTATACCTCGCCAGAAATAACAACAATTACTGGTATATATATGCCTGGTGTTAATTTTACTGATGGTAACTGGTATTTAATGAACTCAATGACGGGAGTTGCTGGCCATCCAGTATTTCTGTATACCAGGGAATATTCAAGGTCAAGAAGTGCAGTCAGTGGCTCTAATCATATGTATGCTGCAACTCCAACCGTGAACACGAAACTCCAGAGAGGCTATACGTATCATCTTAATGTGAACTGGGTAAACCCTGATGCAAGTTTGTGGCCTGATCAGAGTGGCAGAAAGTATATTATATTAGGTCAAGGAAAAACTGGTTTATAATAATTGACCGAAACGCAATAATCCTTGATGCAGGTGAAGAGCCTATCTGCTCAAGACACCTCTGAACACAAGCAGGAGCCACACCAATGTTCGGCTCCTGCTTTTTTTGTAGGATGCTGAGACTTTGAAACAATTTTCTTTCGACAATCATGTCCATAGTGAACAGCTGCCCTCAAAATCTCCGTAGAACACTATGGTAGCAATGATGATAAAGTCTAAAACGTATGGCAACCACTTCTTGTTTGCAAGAAAAATGAGCTTTATGTCTAACTTTTCGGGGCAATTTGTTTCTTTTTTTATCTCAACTGGCTTATAATCTCAGAAATTATATATAAATTTGCAGCGGCAAATATGCCCGTCGTTAAAAAATCGCCAAATTTTAACTAAAGGGCTTCAGCTTTTACGCTACTGCGGAAATTAGTTACAACAACTTAGTTCATATTGTATTATGGCGAATTGTGAACAAATATCAATTGAAGGGGGGAGGGATAAACCACAAACTCAAAAAGTTAGGGATGAACAGATTGATTCTGTTAAGTATTGCTTGATTGTTCTGGTTATAGCAGGACATGTAATTGAGTATTCAGAAACAACGGCTTGCATTATAGTATGGAAATGGATCTATATTTTTCATATGCCGTTATTCATTTTTATCTCTGGTTATTTCTCACGAAAGAAAGATAAGGAATTATGGCCAAGCATTTGGAAACTATTAGAGCCACTTATTGTTTTTCAATCAGTAGCAGTTATAACAAAATTAATCAATGGTGGCGAAACGTCTTTCAGAGACATCTTAACTCCTTGGTACGTGCTTTGGTATTTGCTTAGTCTTATTTATTGGCGACTCATACTACAAGTGATACCTGAGGGTATCTTAAGAAATGCCAAACTCATTCTGCCCACAACATTCGGTATTAGCATCCTTGCTGGCTTTCTTCCGTTTGATGTTTTTCTTTCATTACATAGAACTTTCGCATTCATGCCGTTTTTCTTTCTTGGATATTATATGAGAGGAAAGAATATCTATCTACCAAAGAAATATAAGCCGTTGAGTTTCTTGTTTCTTATTTTGATGGTTGCCGTTCCATTATTCTTTCCCCAATACTTAGGTATTCTAACACACGAAATCCCTTTCGGCAGTATCAATGATGGCGGTATCTATAATGCAATAAAGCGTATGATAGTATTTAGTCTTGCTATACCAATGTCGATAGCATTTATAAACGTATGTCCTAATACGCCGTGGATTGCCAGACAGGGTAGATTAACGATGCAATATTTCATATACCACGCTCTGTTGATAATACCGCTTATGGTAATAACAATCGAATTGAACATTCCTATGTCTTTCGTCCTTGCTACTATCTATATAATAATTTTGACCGTAGGATTAGGTCTTGCATCACGATTGAAATACTTTACCAAGTTTACCAATCCTTCGTCATTCTTAAAGAAATAGATGCAAGAGAATAAGTGTAATATACAGAATATCACTTGATGAGTTGAATTTGTCCTAAGGTTCCTTCTTTTCCAGAGTTCCACATATGCCATTCTAGTGTCAGCTATCTACCTGATGACATGTGACACATTAATCCGTCCGATTTTCCTGAACCGTGAGTATAGCGGCATCCGGAGCACGCACTCCGTAAATCCTGCCATCTTGGTCCTGCCTATCTGCTCAAGACACCTCTGAATACAAGCAGAAGCCACGCCAATGTTCAACTCCTGTTTTTTTTAGGATGATGAAACTTAAAACAATTCTCTTTCTACAATCTTGTCCATAATTTCTTTCCTCACATGAGGACCGTCATAGAAGTCTGATTCGGTGAGCCCTTCATCTGCGGGATTAAAACTGCCAATGAGCGGAATATTGTTTTCCTTGGCGTATCTGTCCACAAATTCAAAAGCATCTCTGGCTCCTTTCAACTGTAATAACTTCTTGTAAAAAATAGGATGGAAGGGGCTGCAGACGAAGTGAATTTTGATACCGTCTGCCTTTATTCTTTCCAGAAGTTTTGTGAACAAGGCAACACGCTTCTCAGAAATGTCATTGTAATCTTTGTATAAATGAAAATGCGTAGTACGTGCTTTTTCTTTGATAACTGATTGAGGGGCCTCACGGACGGTTCTTTCCCAAGTAAGGGAACCGTCTGTTCGGAATGTCGAGCCGTCATTGGTAATAGTCTTGACATATTTCAATTCGTTGTTGCCGGCGATGCATGAACTAAGGGCTGTCTTAAAGTAGGATACAGAGATAAGATTCCATACGATGTCCCAGTCAAATTTTGATCCTGTGACATCTTCTCCCATGAACTCATTGACATAATCCCCCAGGCACTTCCATCTGTCATCGATATAATGTGCGTTGAAAAGTGAAGGGTCGGCCGAAATCAGCACATTGGAATAATGGATGTTGAAATCTTTGCAGATCTGGTAAAAAGCGATGATCTCCTCAATCTGGCAACTTGATATGCTGAGATTCAGAAAGGCTTTGCCATGCATGGCGTCTTCGGAAACAGTCATGATGCGACTGGAACCCAGAGCGAGATAGTCATAGCTTTCCCCTTGATGTAATTCGGCAAATATAAGTTTATAAAGACGCTCGTCGATATCGCTTACTCCTTCAACGTTGTATCCTTCTCTTATCCCTGCGATGACTTTGTCGGCGTATGCTTGTCCATGGTAGACATGTCCGGGATCAACTATATAGTTGACTGTTACAATACCTCCAAAGACGGTGACCATCAGTGTCAGCATATGGCATAAAAAACGCTTCATTTTGTTCAGAATTGGAAATAAATAAATTGGCTGCCTTCAAAGTTCCCGTAGAATACAATGGCAGCAATGATGATATATTCTATAATATAGGGCAGCCACTTCTTATTTGCAAGAAATGTGGGATTCATTTGCAGAGGATATTCTTTATCACGCTGATACCATTCCAGGGCGTACAGCACAAATATCATAGCCAAAGTGGAAATGCCAATGGGATAGTCTGGTGCTGAAAACAACGAAGGGGTAAACAGACGCCCCATAAATGTCACGGCATTTTCGAATGTATCTGCCCTGAAAAGAACCCATCCGATAAAGACCAGAATGGTTGTGATGGTCATCTTAAACAAATCTTTAGTAGAGGGTAGCCAACGACCGACAGTCAGGATGTCTTTTTCCTTGGTATTTATATGCAACAATTTATATAATACAATAAGAAAACCATGATATAATCCCCATACGACGAACGTCCAGCTTGCACCATGCCACAGACCACTGATGCCAAATACAATAAGCGTATTCCGGATGACCTTCCATTGGGCACAACGGCTACCGCCAAGGGGAATATAGATATAATCGCGGAACCATGTCATCAACGACATATGCCAGCATCGCCAATACTCCGCAATATTCCTTGCTAATAGCGGATGATTGAAATTCCTGGTAATATGGAAGCCTAATATCTTACCCGTTCCTATTGCCATGTTGGAATAGCCGTCAAAATCGGCATATAACTGAATGGGGTACAATAAGGTTGCCAAAAGAATGGCAGAACCGTTTTGCGCTTCCACGTTGCTCCAAACCATATCAACCCCTGCTGACAGAATATCGGCAATACACATTTTAGTGAACATGCCCCAGAGAATCTGCCTGAATCCGTCTGTAGCCAAGTCGTAGCGGAACTGCCGTCTCTTGTCTAATTGGGGGAAGAAAGTGCCGGGGCGGTCAATTGGACCACTGAGAATTGTGGGGAAGAAAGCAATGTAGGCTGCGAAATCGATGAAATTACTGCATGGCTCAATCCTTTTCAGGTGTATATCAATGATATAACTAATAAATTTGAAGGTGAAGAAACTGACGCCGATGGGGAGAAGAATGTGAAGGGCCGTCCACGAGACATGGAACCCTACAGCATTCATGAGATCTTTGACAGATTCGGCAAAGAAGTTGAAATACTTAAAATACAGAAGCACACCAATGCCTAGGCACACACCGAAGGTCGTGATACGTGAAGCCTGTTGATGATTGCCCCTGTCCATTGCACTTTTAAGCCATTTCCCAATCAGATAGAATGCGATGGTCGCCGTGATTAATATAGGCAGTGTCTTGAGATCGGTATAACCATATAAGAAATAACTGGCTAATAGAATCCAAAGATTCTGGTGTCTTACGTTTTTTGCAACGGGAGGGGCATAGTAAACTGCAAAAACAACAATGAAAAACAACAAGAAACTTATAGAGTTGACTACCATGCTATATTGAATTATAATGAATAACAATTGCACAAATCTCTGTCACGCTTCGAAAAGATGAGTGCAAAGGTAATGATATTCCATGAAACAGCAAAATTTTAATATGAAAAACATGGTTATTTGGGAAAAAAGGTTTAATTTTGCACCCGAAAAAGAATAGGGATATATATAAGGACAAAGATTGCTATGTATTTACAGATATTTGACAGAAAGTTTATTTCAACTTGGATTGTGTTGCTTTTACTGCAAGTTTCCGTTGCCGCCAAAGGCGAGGAGGTTGGAAGGCAATATTGCTCCGGCACACTGCCTATTCTGTTTATCAATTCGGAGGCGCCCATCACAACCAAAGAGTATTATGTAAATGCTACTTGTTATATTGATGCCCTTGGACAAGATGGGTATGAGTCGTTAGGTACGGCTGAGGCTCCCATGCCGTTGGTTATCAAGGGGCATGGAAACTACACATGGAGGGCATATGAGAAGAAACCTTATCGCCTGAAGTTCCAGGATAAAGTGGAACCGTTGGGAATGAAGAAAAACCGCCATTTCACCCTGTTGCCCCATGTCGATGACAATATGGTATATCTTCGTAATACCGTCGGCTTTGAGTTGAGCCGGCTAATAGGGATGGCATATACTCCGGCTCAGGAACCAGTGGAAGTCATTCTCAACGGAGACTATGTCGGACTCTATATGCTGACGGAGAAGATCCGTGTAGGCAAGAACCGGGTGGAGATTACCGAACAAGACGAATTGGCCACAGACCCTGATGAGATTACCGGAGGATGGTTGCTGGAAATTGACAACTATGAGTACGACGATCAGATATATGTGCCAGATCCAATGTACGATTGGAATAGTGTAAATATTACCATTCATGAGCCGGAAGTGCTGTCGTTGGAGCAAAGAAACTATATCACGGATTTTATTGTGAGAACGAATGATGCTATTAATGTGGACAATAGATCCAGCAAGATCTGGGAGAACTATATTGATATGGATACGTTGGCACGCTATTATATTGTCAGGGAGATTGTCGATGATGCAGAATCGTTCCGTGGCAGTTGTTACATCCATAAAGAAAGAGGGCGTGATACCAAGTTGATCTTCGGTCCTGTTTGGGACTTTGGAAATGCGTTCCAGCGAATGCGCCATAAGTTTATTTGGCAAGATCCGCCGTATGGATCTGTTTGGATCAAGAAAATCTATCGATTCTTTAGGTTTAAAGACACTGTTGTGGATATTTGGCAACCTTTTATCGGCACACAGTATCCCAAATTGGATCAGGCTATTGATGACTTCATCGAACGCATCCGCTGTGCAGTTGACTATGATTTAGCCCGTTGGCCAGATAATTATACAGGCTCTGTTGACAGTAGAAAACTGTTGATGAAGCAATATCTCGCCGAGAAGGTGGCCTACCTGACAAGCGAATGGGGTGAGGGTATCTATGTTGAAGACGGTATCACATCACCCGTGATGACACAAGAGGCCGATATTAATTGGTATACGCTGGACGGACGACGACTTGAGGCAAGACCATCAACTCCCGGCTTGTATATCCATGGGAAGAAGAAGGTGGTTGTTCGGTGAAATGGGTATTAAATCAACGTCAGGTTACATGAGTCCTAAACGTATTCTCTCTCTTGATGCGTTGCGTATAGTGGCTGCTTTTTCCATTGTGATGCAGCATGTTGGTGGACAGTTCTTGCCAATGTCCTTTCCTTCTGCTGAGTGGGAGATAAGGAATCTTTATATATCAGTGGCTCAGTGGGGAGTACCAGTGTTCTTCATGATTTCTGGCGCTTTGTTCCTGTCTTCCGACAAGCCGCTTGACGTCAGGCGTCTCTTTGGCAAGAATCTGCTGCGGGTTATTTATGCTTTCCTCTTTTGGGCTGCCATATACACTGTGGTTACTGAAGGATTTGATCAAGGGCTGAAGATTGCTTTCATCAGTGTGTTCAAGGGGCCGCCTCACTTTTGGTTCCTGAGGGTAATGATAGGTGTCTATCTGGTGTTGCCTGTATTGAAAGGCATTGCCACACAAGAAAGAACATTCAGTTACCTTGTTGGTTTGGCCATTATTACCACATTTGTCATACCTTCCATCTTCAGCCATTTGACGTTGTTCAACCCCTTGAGGACGGAAGTACTGGCTGACTATTATGATTGCTTTGGTCTGCCTTCGCTCTACTTTATTACCTATTTTATAATAGGTCACTGGCTCTATTCTCATGAGATATCCTGTCGTATGAAGAATTTCCTTTATCTTTTGGCTGTTTTGAGTATAGTGGGGGGCATCATCGGAACGCGTTGGTTGTCATATCGTTTGGGCTGCAGCCATAATTTCTTTTATGACGACCTGCACCCTTTCATCGTCCTTCAGGGGATAGCAGTGTTTGTATTCTTCAAAGACCGGTTTAGGAGTCTTTCCCCCAAGTGGAGACCTGTTGTCATTAAACTCTCCAACTATAGTTTTGGTATATACTTGGTTCATCCATTATTGATGTATGTGTGTACAAATTATCTTGGATTAAGTTCTTCCACTTTCCCTGCTGTATGGTTTGCCCCGGTTTACACTGTTCTTATATATATTCTCTCTTGCCTTCTGGTGAAGTTGGTCAGCATGATTCCTCTCATGAGAAAGTTTGTGATGTGATCACATATGATTGATATGACTGTTCTATGACAAACGAATATCAGATACGGGTTATACCTGAGGTGGCAGCGCAGGAAGACAGGTTGAAACGATTTGTGGCTGAGGAACAAGGTGTTGATGAGCGCACCATTTATGGTATAAGGATTCTGAAGCGGAGTATCGATGCCCGTCAAAGACAGGTATTTGTTAATCTGAAGGTGCGGGTATATATTAATGAGCAACCCCAAGATGATGAGTATGTCCGAACCGAATATCCCAATGTGGAAGGCCGTCCTCAGGTGGTTGTCGTCGGGGCTGGCCCTGGTGGACTGTTTGCTGCACTGAGACTGATAGAATTGGGACTGCGGCCTATTGTGCTGGAGAGAGGAAAGAATGTTCATGAACGAAAGAAGGATCTGGCTAATATCACCAAGACTCAGAAGGTGGATGCAGAGAGCAACTACTGTTTTGGTGAGGGTGGGGCAGGTGCCTACTCCGACGGCAAACTCTATACTCGTAGCAAAAAACGTGGTAATACGGATAAGATTCTGAATGTTTTCTGTCAGCATGGCGCATCGACGGCTATTCTGGCTGATGCCCATCCCCATATAGGAACAGACAGACTTCCTAAGGTGATAGAAGCCATGCGCAATACGATTATCCAAAGTGGGGGCGAGGTACACTTCCAGACCAAGATGACACGGTTGATATTTAGTGGAAAGAAGAAGGTGGAAGGGGGAAAGAGATTACCTACAGGCGGAGAAGAACTGCAAGTGATAGGAGTTGAAGCAGAAGAGTATTCTCTTTCCTCATTCCACCTTCCACTTTCCACAAAAGAATTCTTTGGACCTGTCATTCTTGCCACAGGTCACTCTGCCAGAGACGTTTATCGCTATTTGGCTGAAGCGAAGGTAGAGATTGAGGCAAAGGGTATTGCTGTAGGTGTCAGACTGGAGCATCCGTCTCATTTGATAGACCAGATACAATATCATTCGAAGCAGGGCAGGGGACGATGGTTGCCTGCTGCAGAGTATTCGATGGTGACACAGGTGGAAGGACGGGGCGTGTATTCGTTTTGTATGTGTCCCGGTGGTTTTGTAATCCCTGCGGCCACAGATAAGGAGCAGATTGTCGTGAATGGTATGAGTCCAGCCAGTCGTGGTACCCAATGGAGTAATAGCGGTATGGTGGTAGAAGTGAGGCCGGAGGATTTGTTTACGGCTGTAAACCCATTAATCGTGATGCAATTCCAGGAGGAACTTGAAAAGATGTGTTGGCAACAGGGGAATATGAAACAGACGGCTCCTGCACAAAGGATGGCAGACTTCGTCAATAATAAACTGAGTTTTGATCTGCCCAAGTCATCCTATGCCCCTGGCTTGATATCAAGTCCCCTGCATTTCTGGTTGCCGAAGATGATTTCGAAGCGGCTACAAGAGGGCTTCAAGACTTTTGGACGGAATGCGCATGGTTTCCTGACGAATGAGGCTGTGATGATAGGTGTAGAGACCCGCACGTCTTCTCCTGTCCGTATTGTCAGAGACCGTGATACGTTGCAACATGTTCGTATTCAGGGACTTTTCCCTTGTGGAGAAGGTGCTGGATATGCCGGAGGAATCGTCTCTGCAGGCGTTGACGGAGAGCGATGCGCAGAAGCTGCAGCACAATACGTGATGAGTTTATAGTACCATAAACAAAAAAATCTCCGAAAAGGTTTGGTAGTTCCAAATCTTTTTTGTATCTTTGCCAACAAGAAAATAGTTTAACTAAAAGATAACGCTTTATGAACAGGAAGGAAAAATTCGTTATTACGATCAGCCGCCAGTTCGGTACAGGCGGACATGAGATTGGTGCAGAGTTGGCTCGCAGGCTCGGTGTGAAGTTGCTGGACAAGCAGATCCTGAACGAGGTGGCAAAGCGGAACCGTGTGGTAGAGGAGGCGATGGAGAAGATAGAGGCTCGGAACCCTCTTTGGCGCGACGATTTTACCAACTTCTATCAGAACTACATGAGTAAGGCCGAGTATGACGGGGCTGAACATGACCAGACGTCGCATGAATTGTTTGATGCACAGGCTGAGGCTATCCGTAAGATTGCTGCCAGGGAGTCGTGTGTCATTGTCGGCCGTTGTGGGTTCCACATCTTTGCGGAACATCCGAATGCCTTGAAGATCTTCATTCATTCTTCTGAGGACTGCCGAAAGCGCAGGATAGCCGAGAAGTACGGTCTGGACCTGCGGGATGCTGCTGCGATGGTGGTAGACAACGACTACAGCCGTGAACTCTACACCAAGACTTTCACTGGAAAAGATTGGACTGATGCCCGCAATTATGACATCTCGATAGATGTCCGTAAGTTCGGCATAAACGGTGCTGTTGATTTCTTAATGAACTGTATAGAGTAGTTTTCTCGATAAAAATTTGTGTATATACCGATTTTTTAGTACCTTTGCACGCTGAAATTTCACAAGTTGGTAATTACTAAAGAATCGGTATAATGAATATTTCCTACAAATGGTTGAAGGAATACGTTGATTTTGACCTGACGGCTCAGCAGGTTGCTGATGCCCTGACGTCAACAGGTCTCGAAGTCGACGCATTGGAAGAGGTACAGAGTATCAAGGGTGGTCTGAAGGGACTCTATGTGGGTAAGGTGCTTACCTGTGAGGCCCATCCCAACAGCGACCACCTGCATGTGACAACGGTAGACTTAGGCAGGGGCGAGCCCTCACAGATCGTCTGTGGAGCACCTAACGTGGCAGCAGGTCAGAAGGTAATCGTGGCTGACCTCGGTTGTGTGCTCTATGATGGCGACAAGGAGTTTGTCATCAAGAAGTCCAAGTTGCGTGGCGTCGAGTCGAACGGTATGATCTGTGCAGAGGATGAGATCGGTATCGGCAACGACCATTCCGGCATCATTGTCCTCCCGGAGGATGCCGTGGTAGGCACGCCTGCCGCTGAGTATTATCATCTGGAGAGCGACTGGCTCATTGAGGTGGACATCACGGCTAACCGTGCTGACGGCTTGAGCCACTGGGGTGTGGCCCGCGACCTGTATGCCTGGCTGAAGAGCAATGGCTACGAGACGCAGATGCATCGTCCTGACTGCTCTAAGTTCAAGGTCGACAATCACAATCTGCCTATTGAGGTAACCATTGAGAACCAGGAGGCCTGCAAGCGCTATGCCTGTGTCAGCATCACCGACTGCGAGGTGAAGGAGAGTCCAGACTGGCTGAAGAACAAACTGACGACCGTTGGCCTGCGTCCTATCAATAATATCGTAGACATCACGAACTATATCATGATGGCCTATGGCCAGCCGCTGCATACCTTTGATGCCGACATGGTGAAGGGGCATAAGATTGTCGTAAAGACGATGCCCGACGGAACACCGTTCCAGACGCTCGACGGCGTGGAGCATAAACTCTCTGACCGCGACCTGGCCATCTGCAATGCCGAGGAGCCGATGTGTATCGCCGGCGTCTTCGGTGGTAGGGGTAGCGGCACCTATGAGACCACGAAGAATGTCGTGCTCGAAAGCGCCTACTTCCATCCCACATGGATCCGTAAGAGTGCCCGCCGTCATGGTCTGAGCACGGATGCCTCGTTCCGCTTCGAGCGTGGCGTCGATCCCAATGGCACCATCTATGCGCTGCAGCAGGCAGCCATCCTCTGTCAGGAACTGGCAGGCGGTAAGGTATCGATGGATATATGTGATGTCTATCCCGAGCCCATCAAGAATGCTGTCGTGGACCTGAGTTTCAAGTATGTCCATGACCTGGTGGGTAAGGATATCGATCCGGAGATCATCAAGGCCATCTGCCTCTCGCTTGAGATGGAGATCAAGTACGAGAACGAGCAGGGGCTGACCCTTGAGATACCAGCCTACCGTGTCGACGTGCAGCGTCCCTGTGATGTCGTCGAGGATATCCTGCGTATCTATGGATATAATAATGTGGAGATTCCCACGCAGTTGAAGAGTTCGCTCGTCATCAAGGGCGATGAGGACCAGAAGCACAAACTGGCCAATCTCGTGAGCGAGCAGTTGGTAGGCGAGGGCTTCAACGAGATCCTGAACAACTCGCTCACCAAGTCGGCCTATTACGGCGACCAGCAGGATACCCTCGTCCACATCATGAATCCGCTGTCGAGCGACCTGAACGTGATGCGTCAGACGCTGCTCTTCGGTGGTCTGGAGAGCATTCAGCACAACGTGAACCGCAAGCGCCAGAACCTGCGCTTCTTCGAGTTCGGCAATGTCTATACCTTCTCGCCGGAGAAGCAGAACGACGACGAGCCGATGCAGGCCTACAAGGAACAGTATCATGCCGCCCTCTGGGTGACAGGTAAGCGGGTCGAAGGCTCGTGGGCCCACCAGAACGAGGACTCCACCTACTACGAACTGAGTGCTTATGTAGAGAATATCCTCCGTCGCATAGGTGTCAAGCCTTGCATGATTGTCCGTAAGAAGTCTGAACGGGATATCTTCTCCGCAGGTCAGACCATCGAGAACCGGGGTGGAAAGACGCTCGTTGAGATGGGTATCATCTCGAAGAAACTGCAGAAGCAGTTCGGTCTCGACAATCCCGTCTACTATGCCGAACTGAACTGGACGGCCCTGATGAAGGTAATCAAGAAGAACGAGGTGCTCTACACAGAGATCTCCAAGTTCCCGGCCGTCAGCCGAGACCTCGCCCTCCTGGTGGACGCTGACGTTGAGTTCGCCCAGATCGAGCAGATTGCCCGGCAGACGGAGAAGAAACTCCTGAAGAAGGTGGAACTCTTCGACGTCTACGAAGGCGACAAACTGCCTGCCGGCAAGAAGTCGTACGCCGTCAACTTCATCCTTCAGGACGAGGAGAAGACGATGGGTGACAAGCAGATCGATGCCATCATGCAGAAACTCATCGCCAACCTGAAGAAACAGCTCAATGCAGAGCTTCGTTAATTATGCATTATGAATTATTAATTATGAATTAAAATATGGGAAGAGCATTTGAATATCGTAAGGCTACGAAGCTGAAGAGATGGGGCCACATGGCCAAGACATTTACAAAGATCGGTAAGCAGATTGCCATTGCCGTGAAGGCTGGCGGTCCGGAACCAGAGAACAACCCCGCACTCCGTGCATGTATTGCCAATGCCAAGCGTGAGAACATGCCGAAGGACAACATCGAGCGCGCCATCAAGAACGCGATGGGTAAGGATCAGAGCGAATACAAGGAGGTGACCTACGAGGGATACGGCCCTCACGGCATCGCCATCTTCGTGGATACCCTTACCGACAACACCACCCGTACGGTGGGCGACGTGCGCAGTGTCTTCAACAAGTTCAACGGCAACCTGGGCACCCAGGGCTCGCTGTCGTTCCTCTTCGACCACAAGGCCGTGTTCACCTTCAAGAAGAAGGACGGCCTCGACATGGACGAGATGATCCTCGACCTGATTGACTACGGTGTGGAGGATGAGTTCGACGAGGACGAGGAGGAGAACTCGATCACCATCTATGGCGACCCTTCCAGTTTCGGCGCTATCCAGAAGCATCTGGAGGAGAACGGCTTCGAGGTGACGGGAGCAGAGTTCACTCGCATCCCCAACGACCTGAAGGATGTAACGCCCGAGCAGCGCGAGACCATCGACAAGATGGTGGAGAAACTGGAGGACTTTGATGATGTCCAGACGGTCTATACGAACATGAAACCCGAATAAAACATTTGTTGTTATAGACCACGAATTACACGAATTTCACGAATTATTTTGTACTCTATTATCAGTACTCAAATTCGTGAAATTCGTGAAATTCGTGTAATTCGTGGTTTCTATTAATAGTCTTTATCTGTGAACACCAGGTCGAGCAACACCTTCTTCGGATCTTTCTCCGAGCGGTAGGTGTAGGCAAAACGGTAGTGATTGTCCTTATAGAGTTGCAGTGTCGTGGTGTTGCGCAGTTCGTTCTTCAGGATATTCGCAGCGCCAAGTCTCTCCACGATACTGTCATTATCGGCAAAGCCTGTCAGCCTATAATAATAATGTAGAGTGTGGGTCTCCCGCTCAAAGGTCAGACTGTCGAGGATGGAGTTGTTGTCCATCTTCGCAGGGCAGTTCTTTCTCGTGTACTCTTTCGCCTCTCTCGCACAGCGGTCTTCAAGCGACTCCTGACAGGCTGTCAATAACATCATAATTGCCGATAATACCCATAACTTTTTCATAACGAATGCTATTTTTTGTGCAAAGTTACTCAGAAATATTAAATTTCTTCGTGGAAACTCCAAAAAAAAGCAAAAATATTCATTATCCGGTGAATTTTTTGTATCTTTGCAACTTAAAGACGCATAGAATTAATGGATCATATCAGGAATTTCTGCATTATCGCACATATCGACCATGGTAAGTCCACCCTGGCAGACCGTCTGCTGGAGTTCACCAAGACCATTCAGGTGACGGAGGGTCAGATGCTCGACGACATGGATCTGGAGCGAGAGCGTGGCATCACCATCAAGAGCCACGCCATCCAGATGGAGTATGTGTATCAGGGCGAGAAGTATATCCTGAATCTGATCGACACGCCTGGACATGTGGACTTCTCTTACGAGGTGAGCCGTTCGATTGCTGCCTGCGAGGGAGCACTGCTGGTGGTCGATGCCACCCAGGGTGTGCAGGCGCAGACCATCTCGAACCTCTATATGGCCATCGACCATAACCTCGAGATCATCCCTGTGATCAATAAGATCGACATGCCGTCGGCCATGCCTGATGAGGTGGAGGATGAGATTATCGACCTCATTGGCTGCGACCGTTCTGATATCATCCGTGCCTCTGGTAAGACGGGTGAGGGTGTCGAGGACATCCTGAATGCGGTGGTTGAGCGTATCCCTCATCCAGAGGGAGATCCTGAGGCTCCGCTGCAGGCACTGATTTTCGACTCGGTGTTCAACTCCTTCCGTGGTATCATCGCCTATTTCAAGATCGTCAACGGCGTAATTCGTACGGGCGACCTAGTGAAGTTCTTCAATACGGGCATGGAGTATGATGCCGACGAGATCGGGGTGCTGAAGATGGACATGATCCCCAGAAAGGAACTCAGGACGGGTGATGTGGGCTATATCATCAGCGGTATCAAGAACTCGAAGGAGGTGAAGGTGGGAGATACCATCACCCATGTGGCTAAGCCCTGCGACAAAGCCATCGAGGGATTCCAGGAGGTGAAGCCGATGGTGTTCGCTGGCGTCTATCCCATCGATCCGACGGACTACGAGAACCTGCGGGCGTCGCTGGAGAAACTGCAGTTGAATGATGCCTCGCTGACGTTCACGCCAGAGTCGTCTGTGGCCTTGGGTTTCGGCTTCCGTTGTGGATTTCTGGGCCTGCTCCACATGGAGATCGTGCAGGAGCGACTCGACCGTGAGTTCGACATGGATGTCATCACCACCGTGCCTAATGTGTCCTATATGTGTTACACCAAGCAGGGTGAGGTGAAGGAGGTGCATAACCCCTCTGGTTTGCCTGACCTCACGATGATAGAGCACATCGAGGAACCTTATATCCGGGCCTCTATCATCACCGCTGCCGACTATATCGGTCCTATTATGACGCTGTGTCTCGACAAGCGTGGCGAACTCATCGACCAGCAGTATGTCAGCGGCAATCGCATCGAACTGCACTTCATGCTGCCGCTGGGTGAGATCGTGATTGACTTCTACGATAAACTGAAGAGCATATCGAAAGGCTATGCTTCGTTCGACTACCATATCGACGGCTTCCGTCCCTCGAAGTTGGCGAAACTGGATATCCTGCTCAACGGAGAGCCCGTCGATGCACTGTCTACGCTGACGCATCAGGATAATGCCGTCGCCTTCGGACGCAGGATGTGCGAGAAACTGAAGGAACTCATTCCCCGTCAGCAGTTCGACATCGCCATCCAGGCTGCCATCGGGGCGAAGATCATCGCCCGTGAGACAGTGAAGCAGGTACGTAAGGACGTGACGGCCAAGTGCTATGGTGGTGACGTCAGCCGTAAGCGCAAACTGCTGGAGAAGCAGAAGCGCGGAAAGAAGCGAATGAAACAGATTGGTAATGTGGAGGTGCCGCAGAAGGCGTTCCTCGCTGTATTGAAACTTGATTAAAAACAAACTAAAGGTCCCATATTTATGCCGAATATTGCTATTACAACCAGAGACGTGGCTCGCGAGTTAGCCAGACGCTACAGCACAATGACTCATGATGAGTTGGATTTGCTTGAGAGTATCCTTGTGCCGATGAAATTTGCCAAGAATGAGATGATCCTGAAGGAGGGGGATACATGTACGAACATCTATTGGGTCGTCAAAGGCCTTGTTCGTCAGTTCTATTATAAGAATGAGAAGGAACTGACGGAATACATGGCGACGGAGAACAGCATCGTGATGTGTATCGAGAGCCTGTTCCAGGAACAGCCTACCCGTCTGCAGATCAAGGCGATAGAGCCTACCGTCATGATAGCCATGCCAAAGGCTGATCTGGAGGCCGTGGCCATGAAGAGTGTGAACATCCAGATTCTCTACCGAAAGATTCTGGAGGAGTCGCTCATCCTCAGCCAGCATCATGCTGATATGCTCCGTTTTGAGAGTGCTCAGGACCGTTATCAGAAACTGGTGAAGAATCAGCCGCAATTGGTACTCCGTGCACCGTTGGTATACATCGCCAGTTATCTCCAGATGACACCAGAGACACTCTCACGTGTCCGTACGGCTACTCTCTTGGAAAAATAATACGAAAGGCTCCTGCTGAGGAGCCTTTTTTAATGTCTTTCCAGATAGAGTGAATGATCGATACAGTGGGGTAGTTCTTCCTGATAGTGAGTCACGTAGATGAGTGTCTTCTCGGGATCCTGACAGTATTCGTCCACTCGGTCTTTCACCATCCTGCGGTTCACATCGTCCAGACCATGAAGAGGCTCATCGAGAATCAACAGGCTGGGTTCCTTGACAAAGGCACGGGCCACCAGAATCAGTCGCTGTTCGCCACTCGACATCTCATGGAATTTCCGCTCTGCCAAATGGCTGATGCCGAAGATGTCCAGCCATTTCCTGCACTGGGCTCGCTCTGCCTCGTTGGGCTTTACATACAGTCCGACGGTGTCTTTCAGTCCACTGGCCACGATCTGTATGGCTGGGATGTTCTGCTTGTAACTACGGTGCATCTCTGGTGACACATAACCGATATGTTTCTTGATGTCCCAGACACTTTCGCCTGAACCTCTCTTATGGCCGAACAAAGAGATGTCACAGGCATAACTTTGTGGGTTGTCTGCACAGACCAATGAGAGTAGGGTAGACTTCCCACTGCCGTTCTGTCCGGAGAGCGACCAGTGTTCTCCCTGCCTTACCGTCCAGTCGAGATCCTTCAATATCGTCCTTGCTCCATAACGTATGCTGACATGGTTGAAGGAGATGATGCCTTGGTTTACAGTTCTTTCTTTGGAAAGCGAACAAGTTCGAGCGGACGGTATACAGTTTACAGTTGACAGTTTACGGTTTACAGTTGATTTCTGAGCAAGCCCTTCATCTGCAACAGAGTAATCATCTGTAAACCGTAAACTGTCATCTGTAAACTGTAAACTGTAAACTGTCAACTCCTTCACAGGGCATTTCGACATCACCTTCATATCCTTCACCTCCACGATATGAGTGATGAAACTCGGTATCTCGTCGGTCTTGGCTAGGACGAGGATGATCTGCAATCCCTGTTCCTGGGCTAACATCGCCATCAGTTCTTTCAACTGGTCTCTGGTCTCTCGGTCCAGTCCGATAAACGGATTGTCCATGATCAGGACTCTCGGATTCGTAAACAGCGATGCTGCGAGTTTGTATTTCCTCAGTTCTCCACTCGACAAGAGAATAATATATTTGTCTAACAATCCTTCCAGATGGAACAGTTCGTAGATATGTCGTTGTAAGGCCCGACGTGCTGGGGTGTCCTCACCAGCCAGTTGATACGCCTCTTCGAGTTTCTGGCCTACGGTTGGAGTCTCCTCGTCGATCTCCATCTGGTTCCAGCGCTGTTGCAGGAAGTAGGTTCGGTCGTTGTCCCCACCGTAAGTGTCTCGGAATGAGATGTGTTTCAGATTGTCATATGGCTCGTCGAAACCATATTTCACCAAACCGGGGAAAGCAGGATGACGACCCGTCAGCAGATCCACAAACATACTTTTCCCGGCTCCATTCCTGCCTATAATAGCGATATGCTCACCTTCCTCCATGCAGAAGTTTACGGGTTCTGCCATCGACCACTCGGGCTTTCTCGCCCGAGCATTAATCAGTTCAATCGTTTTCATCCTTCGTCTTGCGTTTTGACACTTTCTCCTGGTTCTTGTTCACGAAATCCTTCCACCCTTTATATTTCACATCACTCTCTGGCTTACCTGCCTGCATGAAATGACAGTAGGCTGCAGCCAGGGCGTCTGTGGCATCCATGAACTTCGACATCTCCTCATTGGGAATCTTTAACAGACGTTGCAGCATACCAGCCACTTGCTCCTTCGAGGCACTGCCATTACCCGTCAGTGCCATTTTGATCTTCATCGGTGCATATTCATGGATAGGTACGCCATGATGGATGGCGGCGGCAATAGCCACTCCCTGGGCACGCCCTAACTTCAGCATCGACTGCACGTTCTTGCCGAAGAATGGTGCCTCAATAGCCATCTCGTCAGGCAGAAAAGAGTCGATGACACCTGTCACCCGCTCGAAGATATGGCCGAGTTTCAGGTATCCGTCAGCAAACTTTCGCAGGTCGATGACGCCCATTGTCATCATCTGCGCCTTGCCATCTTTCACCTTCAGCAGCCCATAGCCCATCAGGTTCGTACCAGGGTCAATGCCTAATATGATTCTCTCGCCTTTCTGCATTTACGGCGCAAAGATACAAAAAATATTTCAGATACTGCTGTTTCTGGAATAAACTTTTGCGATGATGGCTCCGCTGATGTTATGCCAAACGCTGAAGATAGCCCCGGGGATGGTGGCCATAGGGTAGGTGGCGAAGTGTAGGGTTGCCAGACTGCTGGCTAATCCGCTGTTCTGCATGCCAACCTCGATAGATACTGCCTTACGCTTATCAGAAGGCATGTGGAGCAGACGGCCAATCAGATAGCCGATGGCCAATCCGCAGATGTTGTGAAGCATGACAACCAGCACGATGATGAGTCCGCCAGCCAACAGTTTGTTGGCATTGGCAGAAATGACGATAATCACAATCGTGGCGATGGCAAGTGATGAGAGTGCAGGGAGATACGCTGTGGCACGCTCCACCTTATTAGGCCATAAGCGCTTGACTGCCAGTCCGACGATAATCGGCAGAATCACTACCCACAGGATACTGAGGAACATGGCCATCACATCGACATCGACCGTCTTCCCTGCCATGAACCATACCAGTAGAGGTGTCAGCACAGGAGCCAGCAGGGTGGATATGCCAGTCATACCTACGGATAGTGCTAAGTCTCCTTTCGCCAGATATGTGATGACATTGGAGGCTGTTCCCCCAGGACAGCAACCTACGAGTACCACACCTACGGTAAGTGCCTCGTCGAGCGAAAACGTCTTGGCGAGTATCCATGCAAGTAGCGGCATAATGGTAAACTGTGCCAGACAGCCAATCATGACGTCCCGAGGGCGGCTGAATACGATACGGAAGTCTTCCAGATTCAACGTCAGACCCATGCCAAACATGATAACACCCAACAAAGGACTAATGATAGTAGGGCGTAGGACGCTGAACACCTCTGGAAACAGAAGAGCAAGTACTGCCGCAAGCAGTACGAGCACTCCCATGTAGTCGGAAATAAGTTTGCAAACAGTTTTCATTCTTTTTTATATGAACAGAAGACCTGTCTGGAAGATGACTGCCGAGACAATCCATGCTACCAGTGTCGTATAGCCGGCAGCAAACAGTGCCCATCGCCAGGAGCCTGTCTCGTTCTTGATGGCTGCAATGGTGGCGATACAGGGGAAATAGAGTAATATAAATATAAGGTACGCGTAGGCGGCTAATGGGGTGATGCCATCTTTCATCATCAACTGGCGGAGATGTGTGTATTTCTCGTTGTCGTCACTAAAGTCATCGTCATCGCCAAAGGAGTCGTCTCCGCTATAGAGCACACCGATGGTCGATGCCACAATCTCCTTGGCACCAACACCTGCCAGCAGCGAGACATCCAGTTTCCAGTTGAAACCCTGGGGCATGAAAAGTGGTTCGATGGCCTTACCCATACGCCCTATGTAACTCTGCTCTTGCTGTTGCTCTCGCGACAGTTCCTCGTTGTGTGGGAAATAGCCCAGGGCCCAGACGATGATGGAGGCTACCAGGATGATACCTCCCATCTTCTTCAGATACTCCTTGCCTTTCTCCCAGGTATGTCGCCAGATAGACTTTGGCGTAGGCCAGCGATAGGGTGGCAGTTCCATTACGAATGGCGTGTCCTCACCCTTGATGACCAGAGAGGAGAATATCTTGCTGATGACGACCGACATCAGAATACCGATGGCATAGAGCGACAGCAGTACCCATGAACGGTATTGCAGCGAGAAGAACGTGCCGGCAATCATGATATAAATAGGTAGTCGGGCCGAACAACTCATAAAGGGCAGGATCATCATCGTGATGATACGTGAACGTCTGCTTTCAATCGTTCGGGTAGCCATGACGGCAGGCACGTTACAGCCGAAGCCCATGATGAGGGGGATGAACGACTTGCCGTGCAGTCCCATCTTGTGCATCAGTTTGTCCATGATGAAGGCTGCTCGTGCCATATACCCGGAGTCCTCCATCAGCGAGATGAAGAAATAGAGGATCAGGATCTGTGGCAAGAACACGATCACACTACCCACGCCACCTATCACTCCGTCTATCAGCATCGCCTTCAGTGGTCCATCTGGCATCGTCTCGCTGACCTTGTCACCTATCCACCCGACTAACGATTCTATCCAGTCCATCGGGTATTGCCCCAATGAGAAGGTGGTCTCAAACATCACGTAGAGCAACAGGAAGAAGATGGGGAACCCGAAATACTTATGCGATAGGACACCATCGATGAGATGGGTGGTACGATAGGTGTCTTCCTTCGTGCCAGTCTTGAATTTGGCCTCTTTCAGCGCACCGTGGATAAAACCGTATTTCGCATCCATGATAGCCGTCTCTGAGTCATCGCCAGTCTCTTCTTTGACGCGTGCTGAGGCTCTGTCACGGGCATTCGTCAGTCTGTGGAAGTCGTCCATGCGGTTCTCGCCGGCCATGTGCTTGCCTAGGTAGTCGAGCACCTGACTGTCGTGTTCCAGCAACTTCAGCGAGAGGTATCGGGTGGAGTAGTGCTGGGTGATATGCTCATCGGCCTTCAGGTATTTCTGAATGTGGCTGATGCCATCCTCTATCTCATGACCGTAGTTGATATGCAGGTGTCTGGAGAACTTGCTGGCTCCCTCATATACCTGGATGACGGCTCGGAAGAGGTCTTTCACGCCTGTACCGTTCTTAAAGGATGTGGGAATCATCGGGACGCCGAAGAGAGTGCTCAGGGTGTCGATGTCCACATGGTCACCACGACGCTCAAACTCGTCATACATGTTCAGGGCGCAGACCATGCGGATGTTCATATCCACCAGTTGGGTGGTCAGGTAGAGGTTGCGTTCCAGATTTGAGGCATCGATCACATTGATCACCACGTCTGGCATCTTCTCTGTCAGATGCTCCCTCACGTAGAGTTCTTCTGGTGAATAACAACTCAAAGAATACGTGCCGGGCAGGTCGGTGAGGTTGAATTCATAGCCGAACATCGAGGCATGGGCCTCAGTGGCATCGACTGTAACACCTGAGTAGTTACCCACATGGCCATGGGCGCCAGAGGCAAAGTTGAAGAGTGAGGTCTTGCCGCAGTTGGGATTGCCTACCAGGGCGACATTGATGGTACGACGCTCCTTCATGGCTATATGCTGGAGATAATCGTCCGGGTGGTCTTCTGGATGAAGAGGAGTGTGGAGTGTGGAGTGTGGAGTGAGATTACCTTGGGGGTGGGAATCTGCCACAGGAGTATTCTCACTCCTCATTCCACTCTCCTCACTCCACGAATTACCGCTTACTACCTCGATATTGTCTGCCTCCTGATGTCTCAGACTCACTTCATACCCCATCAGTTTATACTTCACAGGATCCTGTAGAGGCGCATTCAGCAGCACTTCCACTTCTTTTCCTTTGATGAATCCCATCTCGATGATCCTTTTCCGGAATCCACCATGCCCTAACACCTTGACGATGATACCTTTCTCGCCTGTCTTCAGTTCCGATAGTTTCATTTTGTAAATAATGTGTAATCTGCTGCAAAGGTACGAAAAATAAACTTGCAATCGGGTTGCATTCCGCTGCAAGTTTATGTTTTTACCTAATTATGAGGATAGGGGATAGGCATTTTTTTACGCTTCTGTCTCGAAGTAGTTCTCCAGTTCTGCCTTGGCACTGCTTTCTGCATTGGGCAGGTCGCGGATGATCTGACCTTTCTCCAGCAGGGCGATGCGGGTGGAGATGTCGATGGTGTGTTGCAGGTTGTGCGAGGAGATGAGGATGGTGGCTCCCGTCTCACGGTTGTACTCAGTAAGCAGGTGCTTCAGGATGTTCTGCGACGAGGGGTCCAGGAAATTGAAGGGCTCATCGAGAATCACCAACTGCGGCCGATTGAAGAGGGCGGCGATGATGCCCACCTTCTGCTTGTTACCGGCCGAAAGGTTGCGGATGAGTTTCTTCTGCCCGAAGATCTCCCCGCCAGCCAGTCGCTCAAAGTCTTTCAGACGCAGGTCGACAGCCTCCTGTGTCATGTTCATGATCTTTCCCAAAAAAGCGAAGTACTCCTCTGGTGTCAGGAAGTCAATGAGGAAACTGTCGTCGATATGGGCACCGGTCTTGTCCTTCCAGGCCTCAGACTCGGCGGGGTTGATGGCTGCGTCATCCCCGGCAAACTGCATGATGACTTGTCCCTCATCGGGTTTCAGCAGGTCGAGAAGCATCCTGAACAGGGTGGTCTTCCCGGCTCCGTTATTACCTACCAGTCCCAGGATATCCCCGTCATTCACTTGGAACGAAGGGATATCACTGGCTGTCGTCTCGCCAAATTGCTTCTTCAGGTTGCTTATGGTAATCATCTGTAAACCGTAAACTGTAAACCGTAAACTGTAAACCGTAAACTGTAAACCGTAAACTGTAAACCGTAAACTGTAAACTAAATAACTCCCTTGCCGTGGCAGTTCTTGAACTTCTTTCCTGAGCCGCAGGGACAGGGATCGTTACGTCCGGGCAGTTTGTCCTTGATAATCGGTGTACGAGGCTGTTGGGCACGGGTGTCCTGCTGGGCGGCTGCCTGTTGGTTACGGTCAACCAATTGCTCCTCACCGATCTGCTGCTTCGACTCCGTATACTGCTGACGCTGGGTGTGCTGCTCTGGGGCTGCCTCCTGCACCTGTTGTTGCATCTCCGGAATCTGGACACGGGTAAGTATAGAACAGATACGATTGTACATATCATTGATCATCGCATCCCACACCTTTGCTGACTCGAGTTTGAAGATCAGCAACGGGTCTTTCTGCTCGTAGGAGGCGTTCTGCACAGAGTGCTTCAACTCATCCAACTGCCTCAGGTTCTCCTTCCAAGAGTCGTCGATGATATGCAGCAGGATGCTCTTCTCAAACTCCTTCACCACCGACTTCGAATCAGTGTCGTAGGCTTCCTTGAGGTTGCAGGGGATATTGTACATCCGACGCCCGTCAGTCAGTGGCACCATGATGCGCTCATACATGTGGCCTTGGGCCTCATACACCTGTTTGATGATGGGCTGGGCTACTGTCTGTACACGCTCTGTACGACGGTTGAAACTCTCGATCACTGCCTGGAAGGCATTCTCGGTGAGTTGTTCACGTGGGGCGTTGATATAGTCTTCACTGCTGAAGGGCACTTCCATCGACAGCACGTGGAGGAATTCCTCCTTACAGCTCTGGTAGTCGGCAGAGTTCTCGATGATGTTCACCACACGGTCCCAGATGATGTTGGCGATATCCATGCCGATACGTTCTCCCATAAGGGCGTGACGGCGCTTCTCGTAGATGACGGTACGCTGCTTGTTCATCACATCGTCGTACTCAATCAGACGCTTACGGATACCGAAGTTGTTCTCCTCAACCTTCTTCTGGGCGCGCTCGATACTCTTTGAGATCATCGGACTCTCAATCATCTCACCTTCCTTGAAGCCGAGTTTATCCATCACGGAGGCGATGCGTTCAGAGGCGAACAGACGCATCAGTTTGTCTTCGAGTGACACGAAGAACACGGAACTTCCCGGGTCTCCCTGACGTCCGGCACGACCTCTCAACTGTCTGTCCACACGACGGCTCTCATGACGCTCTGTACCGATGATGGCCAGACCGCCAGCCTCTTTCACCTCTGGCGACAACTTGATATCGGTACCACGACCAGCCATGTTCGTAGCGATGGTCACTGCACCCTTGCCATTGGTCGACTGTCCTGCCAGTGCCACGATGTCTGCCTCCTTCTGGTGCAACTTGGCGTTCAGCACCTGGTGGGGGATTCCCTCACGCTTGCCGGTCTCGGGATTGACATACATGTCGAGCATACGACTGAGCAACTCTGAGATCTCCACCGAGGTGGTACCGATCAGGGTCGGACGACCTTGGTTACGCATCTTCACAATCTCCTCAATCACAGCCTTATATTTCTCACGGGCAGTCTTGTAGACACGGTCATCCTGGTCATTACGGATCACAGGACGGTTCGTGGGAATCTCCACCACGTCGAGTTTGTAGATGTCCCAGAACTCACCGGCCTCGGTAGAGGCGGTACCGGTCATACCGGCCAGTTTATGATACATGCGGAAGTAGTTCTGCAGGGTGATGGTGGCGAAGGTCTGGGTGGCGGCCTCTACCTTCACGTGCTCCTTGGCTTCCACTGCCTGATGCAGACCGTCACTCCAACGACGGCCTTCCATGATACGACCGGTCTGTTCGTCCACAATCTTCACCTCGCCGTCGATGACCACATACTCGTCGTCCTTATTAAACATACAGTAGGCCTTCAGCAACTGCTGCAGGGTATGCACACGCTCCGACTGTACGGCATAGTGGTTCAGCAACTCGTCTTTCTTGTCCAGACGCTCCTGGTCGCTGAGACCGGTCTCGGTCTCAAGGGCAGAGAGTTGAGAGGTGATGTCGGGCAACACGAACAACTCTGCATCATTGACCTGTTTGGCCAGCCAGGCTGTACCCTTGTCGGTCAGGTCACAGGAGTTCAGTTTCTCATCCACCACGAAGTACAGGGGCTCGATACACTCAGGCATACGACGGTTGTTGTTCTCCATATAGATCTCCTCGGTCTTCAGCATACCGGCCTTGATACCTTCCTCTGACAGGTATTTGATCAGTGGCTTGTTCTTGGGCAGGGCCTTATGCGAACGGTAGAGTGAGAGGAAACCCTGGTCGAGTTTCTCCTGACCGTCTTTCTTGTTACCTGCCTCGACAAGGCGGTTTCCTTCGGTGATGAGGGTCTTGGCATCTGCCAGATACTGAGTGGCCAACTGACGCTGCACGCCTACCAGACGCTCTACCAGGGGCTGGTACTCCTCAAACATCTGGTCGTCACCCTTGGGCACAGGACCGGATATGATAAGGGGTGTACGGGCATCATCGATCAACACGGAGTCGACCTCGTCGACGATGGCATAGTTGTGACTGCGCTGCACAAGGTCGGCAGGCGAGATGGCCATGTTGTCACGCAGGTAGTCGAAACCGAACTCATTGTTCGTACCGAAGGTGATATCTGCCTGATAGGCCTTACGACGGGCCTCGGAGTTGGGCTGGTGCTTGTCGATACAGTCCACACTCAGACCATGGAACATATAGAGCGGTCCCATCCACTCGGAGTCACGCTTGGCCAGGTAGTCGTTCACCGTCACCACATGCACACCATTGCCTGTCAGGGCATTCAGGAACACAGGGAGGGTGGCCACGAGGGTCTTACCTTCACCTGTGGCCATCTCGGCAATCTTTCCCTGATGCAGCACGACACCACCAAACAACTGCACGTCGTAGTGGATCATCTCCCATTTCAGGTCATTGCCGCCAGCCGTCCAGTGGTTGTGGTAGATGGCCTTGTCACCGTCGATGGTGATGAAGTCTTTCTTCGGGTCACCTGCCAACTCCCGGTCGAAGTCGGTGGCTGTGACGATGGTCTCCTCGTTCTCGGCAAACCTTTTGGCTGTCTCTTTCACGATGGCGAACACCTCGGGCATCACCTCGTCGAGGGCTTTCTCGTAGATGTCGAGGATCTCCTTGTCAATCTTGTCTATCTGAGCGAAGATGTCGGCACGCTCGTCGATGGGGGTGTCCTCAATCTTGGCCTTCAGTTCGGCGATACGGGCTCTCTGCTCGGTGGCAGTGGCCTGCACCTGTTCTCGGATCTCCTTCGTACGCTGGCGCAGCGCATCGTTATCCAGTTGCTCAATCTTCGGAGAGACGGCCTTTACCTTCTCTACCAACGGCTGGATAAGTTTCATGTCGCGGGTGGACTTGTCACCAAACAGCGACTTCAAAATCTTGTTGAAATTCATATCTATTTTGTATTCTTTTTACTTCTTTATTTTTCACCTTTTCACCTTTTCACCTTTTCACCTTTTCACCTTTTCACCTTAATTATAAAGCGGGTGCAAAGTTACAAATAAAATTTGTATTAACCGCATATTGTTCTTAAAATAACCACAGATTTCGCAGATTTCACAGATTAAGGCAGTATCATGACAAAAAATCTGTGTAATCTGCGAAATCTGTGGTTTATTAATATAGCGGTTCGGAAGAACAGGCGTTGGGGGCTCTGATGCGGATGGCCCTGGCTATGGTGGGGGCGATGCGGTCTGTCGTCACTGGGGTCTTGACCTGTTCCGACGGGATGTCTGCCCCATACAGGATGATGGGGAAGGGGATGGCGGCAGGTTGCGACAGATGGTCCTCGCCGGTATCTTCATTCTGCAGATGCCAGCCGGGGTTCACTTCTATCAGAATGTCGCCGTTGTGCTGGGGATGGAAGCCGTTCCTGATCTTCGTGATCTGACTGCTGTGTTCTCCCAGCAGTTGCAGGGCGCTGTACACATTCTTCACACCTTCCATCTGCAACAGGAACTCACGGGTCTTCTGATAGAAGTCTGTCAGACTGATTCGCTTCTGTTCCAGCAACTTACGGTTGACATACAACTGATGGTCTGTGTAGGTCTCAATATATCTTCCGTTGCCCCAGATGGCCCCGAAGTACATGTTCAGGAGTCCGGCTGCTCGGTTGATATAGAAGGTGCCGGTGGGGATACGGTATTTCGCATAGTCGGTATGGTCGGGGGCGCAGGAACCGGTACTGGTCACAACAAACAATACCTCCCGTCGGCCGATGTGGGCTTCCAACTGACTGATCAGTGTCCCGATGCTCTGGTCCAGTCGGAGGTAGGTGTCTTTCAGTTCCAACTGACATTCTGACACAGGTTGATGCTTGAACGGCCCTGCGTAATAGGTCAGGCAGAGCAGGTCGGTGATGCTGTCTGACCCCAGCCCTTTCTGCTTGACGTAGGCCAATGCCAGGTCGGTCACATGAGCATTGATAAGACCCGATGTCTGGTACTCCTGATATTTCTGATGTCCCTTGAAGAGGTGTCTGAAATCATAGATTTTCTCTTGGCCGAGTGGCACCCAGCGGAGTTTTCTGATGCTCTTTCCTGGAAGGCTTAACTCTTTGAAACCCAATGACGAAACTGGCTCTCCGTTCGAGTAATACTGCGATGATGCCCACATGCCTGTCTGTTCGTCCATCCAGAGGGCTCCGTCGGCAGCATGACCGGCTGAGAGGATGGCGGCATCAGCAAAGGGGGCGATGGCATAGACGAAGGCCTGCCCGTCACTGGCCACCTTGATCTCATCTCCTAAGGTCGAGACGGCGAGATGGTGTGGACCGGCTATGCCATTTTGGCGGTTGTCTTCTGTGCAGTACTGGGGCCTGAGGGTCTCACGGTTGATCCACCGCTGACCAACGATACTGTGGTAATAGGGCACTGTCCCTGTCAGCACGGTCGAGATGGCTGAGGCGCGGTCGGTCTGTGTCAGGGGGTAAGAGGCATTCTCATACACCCGCCCTTGCTCCAGAAGCCTCCTGAAGCCGTCTGGCCCGTAGAGTGGGGCATAGGCCTCCAGGAAGTCACTGCGCAACTGGTCGATGGTGATGTTCACCACCAGCCTGGGCAACGGTCTGGAGCCCTTCTGAGCAGTCCCTTCGGCATGCCATCCCAGCACCGCCAACAGCGTGATATACAGATACCTATTTTTCACCTTTTCACCCTTTCACCTTTTCACTTTTTCACCTTTTCACCTTTTCACCACTCTCACCAGCAAAGATAATGCCACAATCATCATGCCCTCGGCATAAACCTGGAAAATCCGTCCGATAGCGAAGAGGACGACCATGCACAACAGCACCAGTCTCCATCGCTTGGTCTTTCCTTTCAGCACACTGGGGATAAAGAACAGCGGCAGGGGGTTCAGCAACAGCAGTTGCAGGTTCAGGCTCGTCGTGGGGTGCTGCGAGAAGATCATCACAAACAGTACGCAGCCTGCCAGTCCCTGCATCAGCATCAGCAACGCGTCCCACCACTTAAACCGTTTCCTCTGTTTCCACTCAATCAGCGCGATGCCCACCGACACTACCAGCAGGATCCAGGCACATTGTGTAGGGGTCAGTGGGAAGTCTTCCTCTATCACCTGAACGCCTGCCGGCAGGGCTATCCGTCTCTCTTTCACCAGCGGACGGTATTCACCGCCTGCATAGATGGTGGCGCGGTCGAAGTCGTACATCAGGTTCGAGGGCAGGAACTCCTGTTGGCGCAGGTCTGTCTTGATGTCGGCCCTGAGTCCTAGCAGCATGTCGTTGCCAAAGGCTGCCCAGGGGTGGTTTCTCACACAGTGGTGCACCATCTCCCTGTACGTGGGCTGATAGTCCTCCCGGGGGGCATAGGTCACCTTCCCGTTGATACACCGCTCCAGCAGGTCTCTCGGACGCATCGAACAGTTGTCGTAGAAGTAATTATAGCGGTATACCTTGTTCTCGGGCTTCAGGTTCTCTATCAGGGCCTGCTTCAGGGTCATCTTCTCCTCGGCTGTCAGGTTGATCACTTGTTCGGTGATGCTGCTGCCATATTTCACGTACTCTTGTCTGAACAGGGGGTAGGGGTAGGCACCCAGTTCATAGTCGGTCAGACCGAAGACGAACCGGCCTACGAAGAAGGGGGTCCTGAAGTCGAACACTCCCCAGTTGAAGGCGATATCCTCTTGCTTGCTCAGGTCGTGCCATCTCAGGGCGGTATGACCGTACAGGCTGTATATTTCCTCGTGGGGCGAACAGGTGAGCAGACTCACCTCCACAGAGTCAAACGGCGCCAGATAGTCCGGCTGACGCTCTTCCTGGGCCATCAAGGCCGTCATGGAGAGAAAGGCGGGAATCAGCAGGCTAAATCTCCTAAAAAAGTTATTTTTTTGTTTCACGATGCAAAATTAATTGATATTTTTCAGTAAAAAGCGATTTTCTCTGTTTTTTTTAATAATTTTGCACCCTGAAATGAAATTCTTACGAAATAGAAGGATCAATATGAATAAATTCATCGGTTGTCTGGTGCTCTATGCCCTGACGACAATGTCTGCTTTTGCACAGAGCAGCACGAACTCTCCTTACAGCCAGTTTGGCCTGGGTGACATGGCCGACGAAGGGGTCGGGTTCAACAAAGGCATGGGTGGCGTCGGATATGGTTTCAGAAAGGGCAACGAGGTCAATCCCCTGAACCCAGCCTCCTATTCGGCCATCGACTCGGTGACGATGATCTTCGACGGAGGACTCTCCGGACAGATCACGAACTTCAAGGAGGGGGGACGTAAACTCAACGCCAAGAGTGGTGGATTCGATTATATCATGGGTGCACTCAGACTCTTCCCCCGGGTGGGACTGACTTTCGGTGTGAGACCTTACACCAACATCGGGTATGATTACACCTCTTCCCAGCGACTGGAGGATATGTCTACCAAGATGACCAGTACTTATGATGGCGACGGTGGTCTCAACCAACTCTTCTTGGGCGCTGGCTTCCAGTTGATGAAGTCTCTCTCCGTAGGATTCAATGCGGCTTATCTCTGGGGCGGTTTCGACCGGGGGGTGATCATGGTGGGCTCTACGGATATCAACTCCCTCGCCAAGACGTATGAGACTTCTGTCAGCAGTTATAAACTCGACTTCGGCGTACAGTACACCCAACCCATTAATGCGAAGGATGACATCACCCTGGGGGCGGTATTCAGCCCGGGACATAAACTCAACGCTGACGCCTATAGCCGGATTGTCACCACGAACGTGAATGTCATCAAGTCCGACACGACGATGTTTACCATTGCCAATGCTCTTTCCATCCCGACCTCCTTTGGTGTGGGAGTGGCCTACAGCCATGACCAGAAATTACGCATAGGGGCAGACTTCAAGTTCCAGAAGTGGGGAAGCCTCGATTTCCCGTCTTTCGAAAACAATGCCTATGCACTCCGCAGTGGATTGCTCAAGGACAGTTATAAGTTCAATGTCGGTGCAGAGTGGATTCCCAATCCTCGCAGCACGCGCAGCGCCTTCCATCATGTCCGGTACAGGGTGGGAGCGGGATACACCACACCTTATTATTATATTAATGGACAGGATGGCCCGAAAGACCTCCAGTTGAGTCTCGGCGTGGGTATTCCCATCATCAATGCCTACAACAACCGTTCCTTCCTCAACGTCAGCGCCCAGTGGCAGCACCGGTCGGCAGAGAATCTCATCACCGAGAACACCTTCCGCCTGAATATCGGCATCACCTTCAACGAGCGCTGGTTCTCGAAGATGAAGATCGAATAAAAGGAACCACAGATGGTGCAGAGAATAAATGAACCGCAGATTACGCAGATTTCGCAGATTTTACAAATCATAAACAAAATAAGAATCTGTGCAATCTGCGTAATCTGCGGTTTTTTTAAAACATTTGCCTTCGGCGTAATCTGCGGTTTATTACCCATTTCCTGCGAACAGGCCACAGAGCACACAGCCCCTCCCATCTACGACCGTGACTCTGTCTCGATGATGACCACCTATGGTGTCAACACCCTCATCAGCGACTCAGGAGTCATCAAATACCGGATTGTCACCGAACGGTGGGATGTGAACACAGTCCGTCAGCCTTCTCGCTGGACCTTTGAGAAGGGGGTCTTCTTCGAACAGTTCGACGAGAAGTTCCACGTCCAGGCTTATGTTCAGGCTGACTCGGCCTGGTATTACGACCAACAGAAACTCTGGCACCTCCGTGGACGGGTTCGTATCCGCAATGTCAATGGACTCGTCTACACCAGCGAGGAACTCTTCTGGGATGGTATCCGGCATGAACTCTACTCCACCGTCTTCTCCCGGGTGGTGACCCCTGAGCGACAGATGGAGGGCACTTATTTCCTCTCCGACGAGCGCATGACCCACTACACCGTGAGCAACTCCAAAGGCTCTTTCGAGAAGTCCGACATGTTAGGCGAAGACGACAAGAAAGACGAGACCACCTCGCCTGCCGACACCACCAAGGCCCCCGAACCCATCCTCCGTCCCAAACTCGAGAAGTCCCGTCGTCACTCCTCCCCCTAACCCTTTTGTTAATATGTTACTATGTCTTATAAGTTACTCTGTCTTTTAATCTGTTCTTATGTTCTTATGTCTTAAAGAATATCTGTCCGTCTGTTAATATGTTCTTATGTTCTTCTGTCTAAAATTAATTCTGTTATTCTGTTACTCTGTCTTTTGATCTGTTATTATGTCTAATCTGATTATAGGTCTTATTATTACGATGCTCTTCTCCGCCTTTTTCTCAGGCATGGAGATCGCCTTTGTCTCGAGCAACCGTCTCCTGGCAGAGATGGACCGTGAGAAGAACGGCCTCTCGCAGAAAGCCATCGCAGTCTTCTACCAGCACCCGAACAACTTTGTCTCCACCATGCTTGTGGGCAACAATATCGCCCTTGTCATCTATGGCATCCTCTTCGCACAGATCTTCGATGCCACCCTTTTCGCACCCTTCAGCGACGGCATCAGGGTCACCCTCGATACACTCCTCTCTACGGTCATCGTACTCTTCACCGGTGAGTTCCTCCCGAAGACCATCTTCAAGAACACACCCAACACGATGCTCACCGTCTTTGCCATACCCGCCTGGCTCTGTTATGTCATCCTCTATCCCATCTCCCGGCTGGCAACCCTCCTCTCCAAAGGACTCCTCCGGCTCGTAGGCATCCGTATGGCTAGGGAGAACGAAGAAAGGGAGTTCACCAAGGTCGATCTCGACTATCTCGTGCAGACCAGTATCGACAATGCCGGCGATGAGGACCTGATAGGTGAGGAGGTCAAGATCTTCCAGAACGCCCTTGACTTCTCTGAGACGAAGGTGCGCGACTGTATGGTGCCCCGTACGGAGATCGATGCCGTCGAAGACACCGCCACCATCGAGGAACTCAAGCAGACCTTCATCGAGAGTGGCCACAGCAAGATCATCGTCTATCACGAGGACATCGACCACATCATCGGCTATATCCACTCCTCCGACATGTTCTCCATCAACACCATTGCAACCTCATCAGGTAATCATAAACCTCAAATCTCAACTCTCCAACCTCAAATAATCCGTGAGATTTCCTTTGTCCCTGAGACCATGCTCGCCTCTCGCCTGATGAAGCAACTCATGCAGCAGAAGCGCTCTCTGGCCATTGTCGTCGATGAGTTCGGAGGCACCAGCGGACTGGTCTCCCTCGAGGATATCATGGAGGAGATCACCGGTGAGATCGAGGACGAGCACGACAGCACGAACCATGTGGCGAAGCAACTCTCCGACCATGAGTTTATCCTCTCGGCCCGGCTGGAGATCAGCAAGATCAACGAGCAGTTCGACCTCAGTCTCCCCGAGAGCGATGAGTATATGACCCTTGGTGGACTGATCCTCCATGTCTATCAGTCCTTCCCCAAACTCAACGAGGTGGTGAAGTTCGGCGATTTTGAGTTCAAGATTGTCAAAAACACAGCGACAAAGATAGAGTTGGTACGGCTCACGGTAGCTAAGTAATAAAACCACAGATTACACAGATTTCGCAGATTGATAGAAAATAATAATCTGTATAATCTGCGTAATCTGCGGTTAAAGAAAGAAAATAAGCATAAAAATTTTGTTGTTTCAAAGAAAAGTCGTAATTTTGCACCCCAAATTGCAAATCGTTAAAAATATATCGTAAATAAGTAAATCGTAAATAAAATCATGGCAGCATTAGGAAAAATTCGAAAAAGAGGCGTGGCCCTGGTAATCATTATCGGCCTTGGCCTTTTCGCCTTCATCGCTGAAGAAGCCTTCCGTTCTTGCGAAGCAACCAAGAACCAGCAGCGTCAGCAGGTGGGCGAAGTGTTAGGAAACAAGATCAACGTTCAGGAGTTCCAGGCCCTGGTCGATGAGTATCAGGAGGTCCTCAAGATGACACAGGGTGTCGACAACCTCTCTGAGGAGCAACTCAACAGCCTGAAGGACGAGGTGTGGAACTCTTATGTCAACGAGCAGATTATCGCCAACGAGGCCGGCAAGATCGGTCTGACGGTGACCGACGAGGAGATGCAGAACATCATGAAGGAGGGTACCAACCCCATGCTTATGCGCACACCCTTCGTCAATCAGGAGACAGGCCGCTTCGATGTGACCATGCTCACCAAGTTCCTGGCCGACTATAAGAAGAACGCCTCTAACCCCCAGGTGGCAGAGTCTTATCAGAAGATCTACCAGTTCTGGCAGTTCATCGAGAAGCAGTTGCGCTCGCAGACCCTGGCTCAGAAGTACCAGGCACTCATTGGCAACAGCCTCCTCTCCAACCCCGTCTCTGCCAAGATGGCTTTCGAGGCACAGAATCTGGAGAGCGACGTGGAACTGGCTTCCATCGCCTATAGCACTGTCAACGACAATGACGTCCAGGTGGCTGAGTCCGACCTCAAGGCTGAGTACGATGCCAAGAAAGAGATGTTCAAGCAGACCGTCGAGACCCGCGACATCAAGTATGTGGCCTTCCAGGTGGTCGCCTCTGCTGCAGACCGTCAGGCCCTCATGGCTACCATGAAGGAGGCTTCCGACAAGTTGCAGAGCGGTGCCAACCCCGCTGAGGTGGTGCGCAAGGCTCAGTCGCAGTTCCCTTACACAGGTATCGCTGCCACGAAGAAGGCATATCCCTCTGACATCGCAGCCAAGATCGACTCGATGGCTGTAGGTCAGACTTCTGCTCCCTTCGAGACCAAGTCCGACAACACCCTCAATGTTGTGAAACTCCTTGCCAAGGTCCAGATGCCCGACTCCATCGAGTATCGTCAGATCCAGGTGGGTGGAGCCACCGTCGATGAGGCTCGTAAGACCGCTGATAGCATCTATACCGCCCTGAAGGGTGGGGCAGACTTCGACAAACTCGCCGAGAAATATGGTCAGACCGGACAGAAGCAGTGGCTCACCTCTGCCATGTACGAGAACTCCAACACCATGGACGAGGAGTCGAAGAACTACCTCAACAGCATCAACACCCTCGCAGTCAACGACGTGAAGAACCTCGAGTTCTCACAGGGTAATATCGTGCTCCAGGTCACTGCCCGTAAGGCCATGGTCGACAAGTACGACGTGGCTGTGGTGAAGCATACCATCGATTTCTCAAAGGCCACATACTCAGAGGCTTACAATAAGTTCAGCCAGTATGTCAGTGAGAACAAGACCCTCGAGCAACTGGAGAAGAATGCCGCTAAGTTCGGCTATAAGGTGCAGGAGCGTAAGGACCTCTTCAACTCAGAGCACAACGTGGCAGGCATTCGTGCCACCCGTGAGGCCATGAAGTGGATCTTCGACGCCAAGGCCGGTGAGGTCAGCCCCCTCTATGAGTGTGGCAGCAACGACAACCTCCTCGTGGTAGCCCTGACCAAGGTCAACCCCGTGGGTTACCGTTCACTCAGCGATGTCCAGGACATCCTGAAGCCGGAGGTGCTCCGCAACAAGAAGTTCGAGCAGATCAAGTCTAAGTTCGCTGGTGTCGCCGACATCGCAGCCGCCAAGGCCAAGGGTGCCCGTGTCGACTCAGTGAAGCAGATCACCTTCTCTGCTCCTGTCTTCGTACAGGCAACAGGTTCCAGTGAGCCCGCCCTCTCAGGTGCTGTGGCAGCCCTCAAGCAGGATGACTTCTCCAAGACCCTCATCAAGGGTAATGGTGGTGCCTACCTCTTCCGTGTCATCAAGAAGGCACAGCGCGAAGGTGCCAAATTCGACGAGAAGACCATGGAGCGTTCTCTCAGCCAGCGTGCCCAGCAGGCCGCCGGCCGTTTCCTCCAGGAACTCTACCAGAAGGCCAACGTCGTCGATAACCGCTACCTCTTCTTTTAACGGTAACCTCTTCCCCTCCTAAGTTAGGAGGGGTGCCCGGACGGGCGGGGTGGTCTGAACGAGCGCTCCTTACTATCGCTCAGCACGAGCGCCCTTACTATCGCTCAGCACGAGCGCCCTTACTATCGCTCAGCACGAGCGCCCTTACTATCGCTCAGCACGAGCGCCCTTAGTATCGCTCTGCATAAGCGCCCTTAGTATCGCTCTGAACAATCGCTCCTTCTGTCTCTCTGAAAGAGCGCCCTATAAAAAAATCCCGAAATGCCTTGGCCATTTCGGGATTTTGTCGTATCTTTGCACCCAAATATCTTCTCATCACGTTGTCTGATTCAGATAAGATACTCCCCACCCCCTGCACAGGACCTGCCTCCTGTGCCTTCCCCGAGGCAAAAAGTTCCAAGACAGGGGCATCAGTCTCATACACCCCAGCCCCAGACAAGCACTGGTACGTCTTCCGAATCACCTACAACCGTGAGCAGTTGGCAGCCGACTATCTCATAGACCAGGGCATCTATGCCTATCTCGCCCTCGGCTGGAAGCAGGTGCTGCGTGAGGGCAAGAAGAAGCGCATACTCCGTCCCCTCTTCAACATGGTCTTTGCCTATGTCACCCCCGCCCAGGCCGATACCTTTGTCCACGACACCCCCCTCTGTCCGTTCATCACCTACTACTATGATCACTTCACCGTGGGTCTCGACTATCGCAACCCGCCCCTGACCATCCCCGCAGTCGAGATGCAGTCCTTCATCCGGGCCACCTGTCTCCAGGACCCCCATGTCATGGCAGTCGATCCTGAGCGTTGTAATTTCCTCTCCGACGAGGAAGTCCTTGTCACCGATGGTCCCTTCGCCGGTGTCCGGGGCCGAGTCGTCCGTGTCTCCCGTCAGAACCGTATTGCCGTCTCCCTCCGAGGCATCTCCACCCTTATCGTCACCGCCTATATCCCCACCGCCTTCCTCGAAAAGGTGTCACAGTGAAATCATAATTATTCAAGAATAATTAAGTCTGCACGCTCCGCGTGGAAATTAAGCAAAAATTGGAATCATAATTATTCAAAATGAAAAATTTTCGAGGAAGGAGGATATTTCGAGGAGGGAGGAGTGAGGAGTGTGGAGTGAGATTACTCGGGGATGCGGGATAGTAAATTAATTTTTGAACAATTTCCGCCGTAGGCGTCCCAAATAAGAGTAGCACATGTGCTACAGATGATGAACGACCACATCCTGCTCCCCCCAAAGAATAATCCCGAAATATTTGTTTATCTCAGATATTTGATGTATCTTTGCACCCAAATGTCCGTATGAACGCGTTGTCTAATGCTAATATGGCTGTTTCCACTCCCCGCCCAGGCCTTATCCCCTGTGCCCTCCCCGGTGTCCAATCCACCACCCCCGGGGTGTCGGTAAGATATACTTAACTCTGATCCCGATAGCAAGAATTTCTTGCAAATACTTGCGATTCTCAAAATAAAACCGTATCTGATGCTTCGCACGGCTATGCCTGGAGCAACACACGTCAGAATGGTGAGATATCTGTGCGGGATCGTCTGACAGAGATGGGCGATAGCGATAATTATATCCAGTTTATTGAGGAACAACTAAAAGCTGAAGAATCTGTAGCTTGGTTAGGGTGGATGTCTCTTTGCTTCTTTCTCTGCGCCAGAGAAAGTAAGAAAAAAAAGCTTCGTTCTTCGCTCCGAAGCGCTCGGCATCCCGAAGGGTGACGCTTGCTACCAACGGGACGCAAGAAAGTAAGAAACAACGCTTCGTTCTTCGCACCGAAGCGCTCGGCTTTGCCGCTTGCTACCGCAAGCAAGAAACCCTGCCTGTTAAGGCAGTAAGAAATAGCGACTAACGCTATAAAGAATAGGAAGTTATGGAGTAAACCGCCATACTTTATAGGGGTAAACCCCTATTAGCAACTTCATAACCTGGCGGTGTAAACCCCATAACCCCCTATTCCTTAAGAGGTTAAAGCCCTATCCTACTTCCGATATTCAGGCTGAAGAGCGGCATAGTAAGCCGATGCCGGGAAGCAAGGACAGGCCTTGGCGACGTGAGGCAGTTCACAATGCCCAATGACCCGGGCATCAGGATACTCGGCCGACAGTTCCTTGAGCAGGGCGAACATAGAAGCCTTCTGGGCCTCAGTCCGGGTGTCGGCAGGACGCCCCTTCTCATCCAGCCCACCCTCGTAGCAGATACCGAGAGAGCAACTGTTGTAGTGGCGGGCATGAGCCCCACGGACATTCTCAGGCAGGATGGGGACGATGGCGCCGTTACGACGGATATAATAATGATAGGACGGCTGCCCGAAGCGGGCGATGCCCGTGGCAATCAGGTTGTCGACGCCGAAAGGCCGGTCACAGCGCGTGGCGCTGCAGTGAATAACGAGCAGTTTGACTGCAGAATGCTTCAATTCTTTTTTAGACATAGTAATTTTTAAAGACATAGTCGCTCGAGCTTTGCTCGCTTGCTACCGAAGGGACGCAAGAACATAATAACTTTTTTTCAGACAGAAGGACATAAGGACATAAGATATAGTAAGATTTGCATACTACCTCTTCATGTAATCATCTGTAAACTGTAAACAGTAAACTGTAAACAGTAAACCGTAAACTGTAAACAGTAAACCGTAAACTGTAAACCGTAAACCGTAAACTGTAAACCGTAAACCGTAAACTGTAAACCGTAAACAGTTAATCCATGCAGGACTGCATGAGGAAGGTTGACACGAAGGCGGTAATGACCGTCAGGACAAAATTTGCAATTTTATTAATCGTTTCTCGTTTCATATAATTGAAATTTTAAAAGTTAAAAATGTTCTTTATGCAGGGCGCTGCCCTGCTGGATAATATTTCTTACTTTCTTCGGCGCGAAGAAAAAAGCATTGTTCTCTTACTTTCTTCGGCGCGAAGAAAGAAGCAAAGAAGCATCCACCTAACCCGAGCCCTTCCCTATATGGAAGGGACGTAACTGACTACGGGGGCAAGCCGCCCTACGTCAGGGTTTTGGTATGGCTCACAAAGCCTGTGCCCCTACGGGGTGAGCCATGGGTGTTTATCGGCTGCGCAGAGAGAAGCGGGACACGGCTTGATATTATTATCGGCTGGCGCATGGAGGGGCACACGATGAGTTTACCTGGCTGGCGCCATGGAGGGCCACGCGATGAGTTGAGTTTACCTAGCTGGCGCATGGAGGGGCACACGATGAGTTTACCTGGCTGGCGTATGGAGGGCCACACGATGACTTTTTATCCGCTAGCCCAATGATATAGCGCTTTTTCTGCCTCAATGTGAGCCCCTTTCCAAGGGGCGGCGCAAGCGGGGATGTAGACAATCATGGCTCGCCCGAAGGGCACAGGCTCTGCGAGCCATACAAGAATCCTGACGTAGGGCGGCTTGCCCCCGGAGGCAGTTACATCCTTCCCATATAGGGGAAGGCTTGGTTAGGGTGGATGTCTCTTTTAGTTCTTTTCTCTGCGCCAGAGAAAAGGACAAGAAGGGTAAGCAGGGCCGAAGCCCTGCCAAAAGTTACCCGTTACCACCGTCTCCGGCGCCAGATCCCGAAGAGCCCTCCGGCATGAGACTGGTGTCGAAGGTCTCCTCAAAGAGGACATCCTTGACAAGCGTCTTGGCAATGACGAACTTCTGCGTGATCTTACCCTGCTTGTTCACGGTCTGACCGACGACGACACGCTTGCTCTCGGGCTGGAACAGCACCCGTCGGGTGGTGATGGTCTGGGCACCACAGTCCTCCTTCTCGGTGACGCCGATCGAAGAGAAGCCCACCTTGAAGATGCCGATGCCGTCGAGTTTCACCTTCTGGCCCAGTTCGAAGAAGTGTTTCATGGCACCGCCGAGTTCATCGAGCACGGCCTTGATGTCCGACTTCTTGACGGTGGCCTGGGTCTGGATAAACTCCGCCAGTTGCTCGGTGGTGATGAAGCGCTGGTCGTAGACTGCGGTGGCGAACCACTTGCCGTAGGCCGTGGACTCGTCGTTGGAGTTTTGGATTTTTCTGAATTTCTGAGACATAGTTTAAGAAGTTAAAGAAGTTAAGAAGTTAAGAAGGGCTGCGCGCCGGCCCTGTGTCTCGTGAGGATGAGTCGTAGACGACGTTCCTTTGATTCACACTGCAAAGTTACAACATCTGCAGAAAGCATCTGTTCCTTTTTGTGCGCTCTTGTACGCTTTGAGGAAATTTATTCCCCTCCTGAGTTAGGAGGGGTGCCCGGAGGGCGGGGTGGTCTGCGCTCGGCTTTGCCGCTTGCTACCACCGGGACGCAAGAACAAGCGCTATATGTAACACACTATGGATTGATTCATTGGCCCGCGTTCAGACCACCCCTAACCCCTCCTCGCTCGAGCTTTGCTCGCTTGCTACCGAAGGGACGCAAGAACTCAGGAGGGGAAACCGAGCGCAGCCTGTGCCGGAGGCACTTTCTGTGATTTCCTTTATTTCTGCGGGACATAAAAATCTGTGATTTCTGTGAATTCTGTGTGACTTCAAAATATTTCTGTGTGAGATTAGGGTTCACAGAGATATTCCACGATGAGTTCCACCTCCCGCCGGGTATACCGATGAGCATTAGGCGGAGACTTCAGGGCCCGCAGCCTCTCACGCAGTTCCCCGTTGTAGTCGATCCAGTAGTTCAGGTTGTTCATCGCCCCCTTCTTCGTCTTGGCATGAGGAAAGTAGAGCATGGCCAGTTCCGACTTGCCGTAAGATCGCATCTCGAACGGCTTCACCGGTTCCCCCGGCTGGTTAATCAAATACAGGAGTTCTCTTAGTGCTTTTTCAGTCATACAAACATTAAATTAATAAATAATAGCACGCTTCGCGTGGAAATTAAACAGAATTAAAACAGAATTTTGAATCATTTTTGAATTAATTTTTGTACAATTTCCGCCGGAGGCGTTCTCCAAACGAGTAGCACTTGTGCTACATCTCAGAATCAAAGAGGAAGTCGACGAGGTCGATCTTCCGTGCTTTCTGCTCAGCCGAGGCATGCTGTTCCAAGACGGTACTGACACGGATCGGCGGAGAGTCCTCCCAGAAAGGCTGTTGCATCACCATCTGTGCCGCCTCATACCACCGCCTGTACGCCATCCCCTCCGGATCAGTATCCGGAAACAAAATAACCCGTCTCCCCCTGAGCGGCCGGAACTTATCCACCTGCACCTCGCCGAGACCCCCTGCCGCTAACCACACATACTGAGGATACAGTTCCGACAATATAAAGGCCGTCTTCTCCGCCTCCACCACACAGATCTTTTTCGAGGAAGGAGGAATGAGAAAGGAGGAAGGAGATATGTTCTGAGCGGTAGCCGATAAAAAATTCAAGCCGTGTCCCGGCTTACCAGAACATAGAAAAAGTTGTCGGTTTCCCGCTACTTTTTCTTTAAGCCTCTCCCCTTGAGGGGTAGAGGTTTGGAGAGGGGAGGTACCCCTCTTAGGCAAGAGGGGGCGGGGTGTTGTGAAAATCTCTCCACTGACCAAGTGGAGCCCGAAGAAGCAGTGGCTGGTACAGCCATTGCTATAAAAGGGATCCCGCTTTCTCAGCATGCTACTCACCCACGTTGGATGATGCTGCTTATCCTTCAGTCGATGACAGTCAAGGCCATAATACATGACCTTCCCGTCACGGACCCGCTCCTCGTGGTCAATCTGCCAGAAGATGACGCCGCCCTGCCTCGAGGCCCCCAGCCGATAGCGGCACGCCGCACTCACCATCTGCTCCCACGACAGATACCCCGCGGCGACTACTGCCTCACAGAACTGGCTCCTGATCGACAGGCACTGTCGCCAAAGCCACTCCGTCGGATGTCGTCGCTGCGCTTCGATAATCGCTTTGAATGAAGTTGTCGTAATCATAAAATCTCAAACCTCAAAACTCAAATCTCAATGCTCAATGTTCAACTCGTGTATCCCGTCTTCTTTTACACCCCTCTCTATATATGCCCCACCTCCTCTCTTAACAGAGAGGTGGGGCTATAGTAAGAGGGGGTTAAGAAGAGACGGGGATGACAACGATACGTCCGTTACGATCCATCGTGGTCTGGACGATACGCTGGTCGATAGCCAGTTTGAATACTTTGTCGTAATATTTCGGCTGCTTGATGCCGCCTAGTTGCATCACCCGCCCTTTCAGCATCTCTACCGAGACCTCGGCAGCAGATGACATGGCGTCACCGAACAACAAACGCAAGTCCCACTCCCAGGACAGACGGGCGCTGCCGTCGTTGCGGATGATGTACTTCTGATTGAACGAATCAACCTTGTCAGACTTGATCTGATAGGCTTCGGGCTTGTTGCTCATAAAGCGTCCTCCGCTGTCACGGGGCTGGTAGTCTGGTTTTACCGTCACTTCAGGCAGTCCTTCGTCGGAAATCTTGTAATAGAGCGTCTCGCCGATGCGGTACTTTCGGGTGAAGATCTGTTCTACAGAGAACACGTCAGTCTGCTCAATCTGCTCACAGTAGTACACCTCAAAGGCCTTGTGCAGGATCTCGGTGCCCAGCCAGCCTCTCAGGCTGCGCTTCTCTCCAGAGCGGTTCAGGTGGATGACCACGGTGATGTTACAGTCGTTCTCCGTAGACAGTTGCATCAGTTGATTGATGATATGAATGGACTGTTCCGCGTCATTGATTGAAGGCAGCAGATCGCTCACATTGTCGATGATGACGATGTCGGGCTTGTAGGTCTGGATGCCGGCAACGAGATAGTCCATACGTTCCTGATAAGTGCAGGCCCGGACGTTGAACACGAAGAAATTCTCGTCAGCGTGAGACGGCGCAAGCCTGAACACGCGGTCAGTGAGGATGGTCTTGGTGGACTGACGGCTCTGTTCGGTGTCATACCACATCACCTTGAGCGGCTGTTCACGGATACGCTCCAACTCGAGCACCTGCTTCTCGGCACAGCAGGCCATGAGCATCGATGTGAAGAAAGTCTTTCCGCACTTCTCGAGGCCTGTGACCGTGGAGAGGTCGCGACGGGGGAAACAGGGCTTGCCGAACATCCTCAACAGATACTCCTCTGCCGGTACGGGTGTGTCGGACATGATCCTGAAACGGTCGAGTTCCAAGAGTTCTGGCGTAATGGGATTGTCGGTCCCTGCCAGAGACAACTCTTTGTCAACAATATTCATGGGTTTCATCTTTGAAAGTTTAAATGATTAAATGAGATGTTATTTGAGTCATGACTTCAGGCACAAAGATCGGTAAATTCAAGGAAAGTAACGAACAACTGTCCGCACTGCGGACACAATATATTTTTATTAACAAAATTCAAACCCATTAGTATTCAGAAATGAAGAAGAAGTATGTTTTAGACCACCTGTCAGCGGCCCATGCCCTGGCAGTGATGACGTTGAAGTCTGCCGACCGCACCTTCTATCGTCAGCGTCGCACCATTGAAGACCAGATTGGTCTTACCCATGGTGTCATCGGTGAAGTCTAAAGCGGAAAGATCGCCGAGGGCTTCGAGTTACGGACCTCCCAACTGATCGGCCTCTGGCGCGCCATCCTCAGTCAGTACGACGGCGACCCCGCCCGTCAGCAAGAAGAACTCCGCAGACTGTTATTCACCCTCCGCGAACAGATCCTCCCCCCACCCTGACGAGGTAACTAAATTGAAATAACAGCGAGCTATGTGATTTGCGGTCGAAAATTTCGGCCACAAAAGTCTCTACGAAGAGTCGAACGGCCACAAAAGTATTTACAGAAAGAGGACTCTATATGTTGGCAACCATCCTGCACAGTGAGCGTGCGACCACTGTTACCTTTGCAATTATCGAAACCCAATGGCGAAACATTACAGTGCATATTTTAAGAGAAGTCACAAGGATTATAAAAGGATAAGTGATCTTGGGGTTTTACCCCATACCCCAGTGTTTTAACAATGGTATAGATTCTTAAGGCTATCTCAATGCGCCAGCCGATAGAAAGACCATGGCGAACCCGAAGGGCGAAAGCCTGAGAGCCATACAAAAACTCTGACGCAGGGCGGCTTGCCCCCGGAGTCAGTTACATCCTTCCCATATAGGGGAAGGCTTGGTTAGGGTGGATGTCTCTTTTCGTTCTTTTCTCTGCGCCAGAGAAAATGGACAAGTCTCTAGCGTTCGCTCCCACCGCCCTCGCTCTTAGGTGCGAAAGAGAACAATAACTCCAGGTTTTTCCTCAAAAACTTGCAACTTTCAAAATTACCATACTCAGTTAATGGTCGATAATAATGGTGAGGCTACTGATATGAAATTCTCGCACGACATGACACCCGAGGAGTTGTATAATGTCATTGCCGAGGAGATAGACCATATTTACGCTGTTGACTGATATGAATTATATCATTAAGCCGCGTGCATCGCAATGTAAGAGACGCTATCGATTCTATCTATCAGATTGAGTGCACTCTGCCAAGACGTAAACCTAAATTGGCACGCTGGTTTGGCTACCACATGGCCAATACAAACAAATGGTACTTTGCATACAGCATTGATGGTGATACCATCACAATAGTTGATGCCTGTCATGCTCAAAATATGAAATAAGTTTATTCTGGTTTTCTCAATGCGCCAGCCGATAAAAAAACATCGCGTGTCCCGCGATACTAAAAAGACGCAAAAATCGTCGGTTTCCGCGATTTTTGTTTAAGCCTCTCACCATGTGGGGAGAGGTTTGGAGAGGGGGAGGTACCCTCTCTTAAGGACAAGAGAGGGGCGGGTGAGTTGGTGAAAAGTTTCCTTTATGAATGAGGAATAGGGTGGTTGGAAAAAACAAATCTGTTTCTCTCCTGAGAGAAAAGAACACTTTACTTTTTTGCAAATTAATTTGCAGAATTGAAAAGAAGTGCTTAACTTTGCACTGTAAAATGGAAAAGTTGACAACCCGCCAGCAGTACGATGAGGCTAAGTCCCGTGTCGAGCAACTCATTGCCGAGGCAACCCAGAAAAGGATGCTCGAGCCCGATATGGACAACAACTATACTCGGGAGATATCCCTTCTGAGTCAGCAGATGGCCACCTATGAGGATGAATACCTGAATGTTCTCCCCCTTCGTCAGAAGTCTCCCCTCATCTCAATGATAGAGGACTATTTCTATACCCATGGCATGAAGCAGAAGGATGGAGCCAAACTGCTTGGCGTCAATGAATCCCAGTTCAGTCAGATTATGAGTGGCCGCCGACGCATCTCCATGTCCTTTGCCAAGCGCCTTCACTCCAAACTCGGCATCAATGCCGACCTCATCCTTGAATACGCTTAGTTAATATCTGATTATTGAAACGTTTCTGGTCCCATCCCCCAATGGTGACCCTTTAAACAATACCCCATACCTCAGTGTTTTAGCATTGTAATAGATTATTCTGGTTCTCTCAATGCGCCAGCCGATAAAACACTCACGGCTCACCCCGCAGGGGCACAGGCTTTGTGAGCCATACCAAAACCCTGACGCAGGGCGGCTTGCCCCCGTAGTCAGTTGAGTCCTTCTCCTATGATTGGAGAAGGGCCTGGGATGAGGTTGAGGTCCCTCATTATGAAGGAGGGAGTAGGGTGGTTGGGAAAATGCTTCTTTCTTCGCGCCGAAGCGCTCGGCTTTGCCGCTTGCTACCATCGGGACGCAAGAATTTGTTACCAATGACCATTGGCATTAAATAATATATTTTTTAATTTAATAAAGACGCTTCTGGTGGCCAAAGCTGCCCTAAGAGGCTGTTTTTTATGCCTGGACGCCAAAATTGACAGTTTACTATAGTAGATGCCCTCGCTTAAATTTATCTACTAAGAATACAAATAGTTTTCCCAACACCTTAATTGATGAATCAACAGGAAGACTTTCAGGAAGGATTACAATATTCTGATGAGGTAATAAATGCCATCCGGTACGGATATCAATATCGTAAGAAGATAGAAGACAAGGAGGGTGACAATGCTCTTCATTATTATCTTCCTATTAATTCTCAAGTTGTACTTTGGCTTGGAAAGTTGATACTTGATGGACTGGTGTGGGATGCTATAAAGACTTTGGCCAAGTATCTCTATAATAAATTGCTTATGTCAGACACTCCGTTAGATAATCTTTCAAAAGCGCTTTTAACCGAAGAGGCTGAATTAGAAAGATTTTATACATATCTGAAGGAATATCAAGAACATAGCATGTCGATAACAAAACAGCAATTTGAATATATAAGAGAAGAAATATGTGCAGATTATTTTGCTAAGGAGAGTTTGAAGATTTTTGAGAATGAGCAAAGATTTCCAACTCATCAGGAAATACTCGATCTTCATATAAGGGCAACGAAGTTTGCCGATGACATATTGGGAAGAAAAGAATAATTTGAATTATAAAAGCTTAATTCCACCCATCCACAATGAATGTGTCTAGTTATAAGGGAAAAAAGAAACATATTGTCCTTATTATTATGTTGAAGATGGGTATAGAATTGGCAAGTGGCATCGCAAAAACTTTAATATTTATGAATAGTAATAGAAAACTTTTTTATGAGCACCAATATAGTAGATTCGATTTATAAGCTGAGGCAGACTTTCCTTTTGATAGGTCTTACAGGAAGAACAGGTTCTGGCTGCTCAACAATAGCAAAGCTCCTTAATGGTGCCTTTGAGGAATTGTATGCACCTGATCCTTGTGACTATGCTGCTCCTCATCCAAATGAGAAGAGGAAGTATGCTATCGTCTATACCTTTTTAAAAACGAATTGGCATAGATTTGAAGTTATATCAGCCAGTGATATGCTTTTCTTCTTTATGTTGCTTGAAGGTTACGACAATTTCATAAAGGCTATTAATACCTCAGTTAAAGACTCTGTATCTACAAAGCCCATAGTTTTGGATGAGAACCTAAAGAAAAAGTTTGAAGAGTGTTCTACACTAGCACTAAAAATTAATACCTTTTTAGAACGTAGGGATTCATATAAATTAAAGGAAGCAGATAATAAAAAAGATTTAGCATCTACGATTAATCGTTATAAGTCATTTCTTTTATCTGAAATCCATTCTTTGAGGAAAGATATTGATTCTAAGATTGTGGAATTAACTCATGACTCTTTGTTCAGTAAATATCAAAGTTGGGGAAATAGCATAAGACGTTATGGTTCAGTAAGTGATACAACGAATGCAACTGGTGACCCATCGACATTAAGCCGTAAAATTAATCAGGTGGTGAAAATGCTACGTGATTATAATGATTTCGCCGACAATGAGAAGAGACCCACATTTATTGTTATTGATGCTCTTCGTAATCCCTACGAGGTGTTATACTTCCGTGAGCGTTATTCCTCTTTCTATCTGATGTCAGTAACAACGGATGAGAAGGTTCGAAAAGAAAATCTTCATAATCAGCAGTATACTAAAGCTGCTATAGAGAGTATGGATGCTATGGAGAATCCCGAAAAGGAAAAAGATATGGAACCGGCGTTCTATGAACAAGACATAGCTAAATGTGTTGGACTCTCTGATATTTTTATCAGTCACGACGGTACTCCAGAAGCTCGAAATAAGGATCTGAAGGTTCAGCTTATCCGATTCATATCACTGATGTTACATCCGGGAATAATATCTCCTACTCCACAAGAAAGGATGATGCAATTGGCATTTACGGCAAAACTGAATTCTGGATGTATTTCAAGACAGGTAGGAGCAGCAGTTTCTGATGCCAACTTTTCTGTTAAATCTATTGGCTGGAATACTGCTCCACAAGGGCAGGTTCCTTGTACTTTATGTAACTTCGGTAATCTCGTAAACCGGTTGGATGATAGTGCCTTCAGTGATTATGAAAGAAACGATACCAATTTCCGTACCACAGTAGAAAAAGTTATATCAGAATATAGAAAACATGGTGGCGACATATTGTCAGCAAGAGGATTGTCTCATTCTTTTTGCTTCAAAGATTTGTATATTTTGCATACAGCCAAGGAGAATCAGGTTCATACGCGCTCACTCCATGCTGAAGAAAATGCTTTTTTGCAACTAGCCAAATATGGTAGTTTTGGTATTGAGGGAGGAAAGCTGTTCGTTACTGCAAGTCCTTGTGAATTGTGTTCCAAGAAGTCATATCAACTTGGAATTAGGGAAATTTATTATATAGATACATATCCGGGGATAGCAATGCAGCATATAATTAGTTGTGGTGATAAGCGCCCTCGTTTAATTCATTTCAATGGTGCGATTGGTCGTGCATATATAAATCTATACAATCCGCTGCTATCAATGAAAGATGAGTTGGCAAATCTAACAGGTATTGAAGTGAAAAAGATTGGCAAACCATCAGATAAAAAAGAATCAGTAGAGGGAGAATAGTAAAGTTGAAGCAAAAAAGTAGAGATATGGCAATATATGTAAATACAGGCGATCCTCAAGGATTACTCAATGATATAAGAGAGAGCATAAAGAAGCAGATCGTTCAGACTTGGAGCGTTGATGATGATGGTGATTTCACTCATGTTTCTCAGTGGAAGAATAAAGCTTGGTTTAAACCATACGTTCAAGCTAATCGGCTTACCTTTGGACTTATAGGACGAAAAGATGAAGTGATGACAAAGTCTATCTACGGAATCTATCATGGACGTTTATCTGAAATGCTTTTAACTCACTTCGATTCAAGAATAACAAATCTAGAGTTGACTCCAAAGGGAGTTAATGGATTAGACTCTTTTAAATAGAATACCGTACAGCTGTGAGGAAGGTAAGCAGCCAATTCTGACATATTGCAAGAAAAGATAAAATAATATACTTTTCTTAAGACCCATTTCACTATACCCTTTTGGTTAGCATTAGCCTGATAAGATGATTATTACAAATATTCTTATTTTCATTGTTCTCAGTGTTTTGATTTGCTTTGCTTTTTGGGGGAATTGGAAAGATTTGTTCTCAATTGTTGGCAGTGTTGCTTCAATACAAGGTGTTATAATTGCATTGATAGAATTAAAGAAAGTCAAGACGTCTACAGAGGCGGCAATGGAAAAATTATGCGAAGTAGCCAGATTGTTTTCCTATGCAGATATAGAGAGACATATTGAAATGTGTTCATATATATCTGTCTGTTTGATAAATGACCAGTATGAGGCTGCTGCACTTAGAATGTCAGATTTAAAGAAGTTGTTGTGTGAAATGAAATCAAATGAGACTAAGGTATCCCAACGCTCTCAGAATATTCAAGACTTAATTCGGAGTATAGGAGTCGATATTGAAGCTGTACGAGGAAAGACTCAATATAATGAGAAGTTGGACATCAAGTTGATTCAAAAACATGTGAATAGTGTCTCTACATTATTGCAGGAAGTATCTGCGGGTATAAAACAAGAAATATATGTTGCATAAATACGAAAGGCTTGTAGCTCAATTGCAGAGTGCTACAGTTAATAAGAGTCTACCTTGGTGTAGAACAAGTAGGGCAAATGAGTTTGAAGCAGCTATTGGAGATAACTCAGTATCAATTATGTATCATCCAAAAGGAAGCGGAGGTCAGAATGCCGAAGAATATGTATCTCTCTTTCTTTGGAATAGGTTCGGAGAGGTTGTTGATGAATTAAGAGTCGTTAACTCTAACAATGATTACAATTCTCTCTTTTCTCTTTTTGAGAATGTAAGATCTTCTTGTGTCAGGGCAGAAGGAACTTTAGATGAATTGTTGATTGATATCTCTAAAATTGGTTGAAATGTAAGCAGCCAATTCTGCCGTATTGCAAGAAAAACTAAAATGGCAATGATTCATCCTATGCGCCAGCCGATAAAAATACCAAGCCGTGTCCCGGCTTACCAGAACCTGCTGGAAGTCGACGGTTTCTGCGACTTTCAGGTTGCATCCCCTCCATATAGGGAAGGGCTCGGGTTAGGTGGATGTCTCTTTCTTACTTTCTCTGCGCCAGAGAAAGTTAAACATCGTTATGATAAAAGAAAAAAAATCTCTTTGAAAGAGAATCAGAAATAGGGATCCTGCTGTGAAGCAGCAATATTTTATAAAAATCGTTATGTCAAGGGCAGGTCTTTAAGACTCTCAAATAGGTTCGTTAAACGGACCTGTCCTTTTTAAAGCCTTGAAAAGTTGTCAATGCATCCATTGAGAATATTCATCGTCACTCACAAACCCTGTGACCTTCCTTCAGACGACGTGATGACACCCATTCATGTGGGAAGAGCCATTTCACCATACAAAGACGAGATGTCCTGGATGCAGGGAGATGACACTGGCGACAACATCAGTTCCAAGAACGGCTCCTATTGTGAGTTGACAGCCCACTATTGGATCTGGAAGAACGTCCACAATACAGAATATGTAGGCGTATGCCATTACAGGCGATTCTTTGCCATTGATTTCTCGGAAAATAATATACACGATGTGATGGCCGATGCCGACGTGCTGATGGTAGAGCCATCGTGGCATATTGACAGCGTCTATTCCTATTTCGCAAAATTCATGGGAGCAGAAAACATGACCATCCTCTCTATGGTGATGAAGAAACACTTCCCTGAGTATTTTAAGACTCTTGAAGAGATCTGCGACTGTATCAAGTTCCATCCGTTCAATATGCTCTTGTGCCGGAAGGGCTTGTTCGACGACTATTGCCAGTGGATGTTCACCATCCTTGAAGAGTGTGAGCAATATGTCAAACCTGCCCCATATACGAATGCCCGACGTGCATTAGCTTACATGGCAGAACTCCTGACGGGTGTATACTTCATTCACCGACAGTTGAAGATCAAGTCTGTTCCATATTACAAGATAGAAAATGACCAGAAGATACTGGTCACCGATACAGAAGAAGACAAGAGAAACATGGCCCTTTACGAGTCCCTGCTTCAGCATGAATTGTCAGAAAAGGTGATAGCAGACAGAAAAGAGAAATTTGATAATCCTGCCATTCTTCTTGGCTTGAAGAATGACGGGATCGTGATAGCATAAATATGGAAAAGAAAAAATACGATTATCTCATCGTTGGCTCGGGCCTCTTTGGCGCAACTTTCGCTTACAAAGCCAAAGAGGCAGGCAAGCGATGCCTGGTCATTGACAAACGCCCGCACTTGGGAGGCAATGTCTATTGCGAGAACATAGAGGGTATCAACGTCCACAAGTACGGTGCCCACATCTTCCATACTAACAATAAGGAGGTGTGGAACTTCGTGAATTCCATCGTGGAATTCAACCGTTACACCAACTCCCCCATTGCCAACTATAAGGGCAAACAATACAATCTGCCCTTCAACATGAATACCTTCTATCAGATGTGGGGCGTGCTCACACCAGAGGAAGCCAAGGCAAAGATCGAAGAGCAAAAGGCAGAGGCTGTGGCTGCGATGAAGGCTGCAGGCGCATCAGAACCCCGCAACTTGGAGGAGCAGGCCTTGATATTGATAGGCAAGGATATCTATGAGGCACTGATCAAAGGATATACTGAGAAGCAGTGGGGCCGCAAATGTACTGAACTCCCAGCCTTTATCATCAAGCGTCTCCCAGTCCGCTTTGTCCATGACAACAACTATTTCAATGACCGCTACCAAGGAATCCCCATTGGTGGCTATAACAAGCTCATCGACGGTCTTTTAAAAGGAGTAGAATGCCGTACAGGCATCGACTTCTTTAAAGATTCGTTGGATTCGAAAGATTCGTGTTCGTTAAAAGATTCTTGGCGTGAATATGCAGACAAGTTGGTGTTCACAGGGCAGCTTGACGAGTATTTCGATTATCGTCTTGGCCGTCTTGACTGGCGCACGGTATCCTTCGAGGAGGAAACCCTAGACATCCCCAACTACCAAGGTAATGCCGTGATGAACTATACGGAAGCAGAAGTGCCCTACACCCGTATCATCGAGCACAAGCATTTCGAGATGTTCGGTCAGGAAGTCTATGACTGCCCCAAAACAGTCATATCCCGTGAATATTCCAAGGAGTACAAGCCTGGCATGGAACCCTACTACACCGTCAACGACGACCGTAACAATGCCCTAGCCGATCAGTATCGAGCCCTTGCCGCCCAAGAGCAGAATGTCATCTTTGGTGGCCGCCTTGCCGAATACAAATACTACGACATGGCTCCCATTGTAGAAAAAGTGCTGAACATGAAGATTATTATGTAACCTGCTGAAAATCAGGTTTACATTAAAATGATAGTTTTCAAAGCATGGTTGAATAAACGAATATGTCTCGAACACAAGAAAATAATAAGAAAATAGCTAAAAACACTCTTTTCTTATATATACGGTCTATCATTATTTTAACAGTAAGTATTTATACAAGTAGAGTAGTGCTTGCTGCGTTGGGTATTAATGATTATGGCATTTATAATATTGTTGGTGGCTTTGTTAGTGTTTTTTCGATTTTAAGTTCTTCATTAGTTAATGCTAGCCAGCGCTTTATTTCTTATGAGATGGGAAAGGCTTGTCCTGAAACTGGTAAAGTCTTTTCAAGTGCTTTAACTGTTCATGTAGTATTAGCCATTGTTGTATTTGTACTAATTGAAAGTATTGGCCTTTGGTTCCTTAACTATAAGATAAACATTTCGCCAGATAGAATTTATGCAGCAAACTGGGTGTTTCACTGCTCTGCATTGACTTTTAGTATTAACCTTATAATCATACCTTTTACAGCAACAATTATTGCTCATGAGCGAATGGATGCTTTTGCATATATTGGTATATTTGAAGTATGTGCTAAATTAGCTATTGTTTATATTCTTTTTTCGTTGTCAACAGATAAGTTAATAACTTATGCAGTCTTAATGGTATTAGTTGTTATATTATTAGCAACCATTTATGTAGTATACTGCGGACATCGTTTTCAAGAATGCGTTATCTCATTCCACTATGATAGGAAAGTTGTAGGTTCTATGCTGAGTTTCTCAGGGTGGAATTTTGTTGGAACGACGGCTGGGATCCTAAGTACTCATGGTATAAATATTTTAGTTAATCTTTTTTGGGGTGTTGCTTTTAATGCTGCTCGAGGAATCGCAGAACAAGTAAATGCGGCGATTAATTCTTTCGTCTCGAATTTTATGACAGCTATAAACCCGCAAATAACAAAAAACTATGCGTCTGGCAACTATACTTATATGAACGAATTGATGGTACGAGGTGCTAAATATGCAACACTTCTATATTGGTTAATTAGTTTATCTATTTTCATTGAAGCAGATTACATATTAAATTTATGGCTTGTTGATGTTCCTTCATATTCTGTCGTTTTTTTACGTCTCGTTATTATATATTCAATTTTCCAAGCTCTTTCAAATTCTCTATATATTGGGATGTTAGCAACAGGTAGAATAAAAACATATCAGCTTATCATGGGATCTATTACAGGATTTTCTTTTATTTTGTGCTATATTTTTTTCAAAATAGGACTTGGTCCGGAATGGAGTTATATCTCTACAATCATTACAGTTTTTGTATGCATGTTCGCCAGGCTTATTCTGATGGAAAAGATGATTGCTTATTTTTCTGGTTGGTATTTTTTTAAAAATGCAATAGTGAAGTCTTTTATAGTTATTATTCTTTCGGTGGGAATCGTATCGTATGCAAAAGCACAAATTGGTTTAACTGGCATGAGTAGCTTTTTGACTACATGCTTTCTTACATTATTGATTGTACCTATTTTTTCTTATGTTTTTGGTTTTGATTATAAAGAGCGGACAGTTTTTGCCGCAAGAGTTAATGAAAAATTTAATCACTTGAAGGATGGCAAAAACTCTTAATAAGACAGCAGCCTTTGGCTATTTTGTAGGTCGATCAGAAGACAAGGATATTCGGATAAAATCCACATCTGGTGGAATTGGCACCTCAATAGTCAAATATTTACTGTCTACGGAAGAATATGATACAGCATTGTCATTTGAGTTTGATAAAAAAAGATGTATGTATATTCCTAAGTTTATACATGATTTTACTGAATATAATAACTGTGGAAGCATCTATCAAGAAATAGATATACCCAATTTTCTTCGAGCACATTTAAATGAGATAGGAAAAGGCGTAATATTATCAGCACCTCCTTGTCAGATACCTTTAATTCGAAAGATCTTTCAACCACTCCAAGTTAATACATTTGTAATCTCCTTTTGCTGTTCTGGTCAGACTACAATTGAAGGAACATGGAAATACTATGACATAATAGGAGTTAAGAAAGAAAAAGTTAGAAAAATCCAATATCGTGGAAATGGTTGGCCTTCTGGTATACAGATAGAGTTGGATGACGGAAAAATAATATATCGTGACAACTGGACAAAGCCTTGGACTGATTTATTTTTATCAAGACTTTTTTCTCCAAAATGCTGTTGCTTGTGCAAACTTGTTACAAGCTATAATTCTGACATTTCTCTTGCTGATCCTTGGTTGAAAAAATACAGGCAGAATGACACTGAAGGACATACGATGTATCTAGTTAATACTGAGAAAGGTAAGAGTGTGATTGTTAAAATGACTAATAATGGTTTGATTTCATCGGTGCCTTCTAGTGAGGGCGAATTTTTCCAGGCTCAAAAAGAGAATGTTGACAAAGCTCGCAGGATAGAAGAAACTAAAAAAATGATTAATATTCATTTGAAATTGAAAAAAAACAGGTTATTTGTAAAGTTGGCTTCATATAGCCTGTTTACAATTAGAATTCACAATAAAATAATGAATGTAATATGTCGATTGTTCAGTGTTATTGGGGGAAACTAGTATATAGATTAAGGTATTTTAGGTTAAGGCATAAATTCGGTTCTACAAATGGATACTTCCAAATAGGTAAGAATGTCGAGATTCATAATGCTAGATGTATTCATTTGGGTAAGATGACAGGTATTGGAGATAATACATATCTTGGCCCTGTAGTATCATATGCTGGCGAAGATTATACCCCAGTTATTAAAATAGGTGATGGAACATGGGTCGGAAAAAATTGTAGCATAGCTGCAGTTTATGGTGTGGAAATCGGCAAGGATGTCCTTTTTGCTGGTCATGTACATATTACAGACCATTCTCACGGTTTTGAATTACCTGATATCCCAATTGTAAAGCAAAAACTTATATCAAAAGGACGTATTATAATAGAAGATCAATGTTGGCTTGGATTTAGTTGTGAAATATTATCCGGTGTACATATTGGAAGACATAGTGTAGTCGCAGCTCGTGCAGTTGTGACAAAAGATGTCCCAGCATACTCGATAGTGGCAGGAAATCCTGCAAAAGTCGTGAAACAATTTAATGTTGATACAAAAAGATGGGAAAGAATAAAAAATACGTACTGATTTCCGAATTTAATTTGAATGATAGCAATAGAGGAAACGCTGCATTGGCTTATGGCTCTATTGAATTCCTAAAAGAAAAACTGTTTCTTAAAGGAGACGAAGAATTAATAAGCATTTATGTTTATAGAAATCGTTTTAGGAAAAGTAATATTTTGCCTTCCTCAGTCTCTTTGGAAGTTGATGGTGTCAAGTGGCATCATACATGGATTAGAGTTTTTTTTATAGAGTGGCTTCTATTTCTGAAATTTGGATTGTTAAATCCTTTTAGTAGATTTGGTAGAGTTGTACGCCATTCTGTCCTTTCTGTTGCTCTTAATGGCGGAGACGGCTTTTCTGATATTTATGGAACATCAACATTCTTAAGTAGGCTAAAAGTATCATATATTGCAATTAAAAGAAGCATTCCTCTTATTTTAATGCCTCAGACTATAGGTCCTTTTTCTCAAAAAGCAAATAGGGAAATAGCAGATAAATTATTAAAATATTCAAAAAAAATATATGTTCGTGATACTCAGTTTGTCGACGAATTAGATAAGATGGGTTTAAAATATGAGCAGACTAAGGATTTGTCATATTACATGAAGCCACAACCTTGGGATATTCAAATTGACAAAGGAACAATTGGCATAAATGTCAGTGGTCTTGCTTATTCTAACAAATATCGAAGTCTTTCTGGCCAATTCGAATGTTATCCTATTCTTATTGATCGTTTGATAACCCATTTTAGAGATATGGGTCATCAGATAGTTTTAATACCACATTCATACAATTATCAAAATCCAGAGAAAGATAATGATGATATGATTGCATGTAAGCAAGCGTTTGATAGGCTTAAAGACAAGTCTGGCGTTTCCATTATTGATAAAGATTTAATTTCACCTCAAGCCAAATATATTATATCCAAACTTTCCTTTTTTGTTGGTACTCGTATGCATGCTAATTTTGCTGCTATCTATACAAACGTACCAGTATTTGGACTGTCTTACAGTTATAAATTTAAGGGTGCTTTTGATGCCAATGGACTTGACGGTGAAAAGCAAACTGTAATGGTTAAAAACATTACGGAAGAAGAAATCCCCAGAATTTTAAAAAAGGTGGATGCTTTCTATCAGAGCATTGTTAGATGAATATCCAATTTTTTCTTACTGGCTGGCTTCTTTCTATTGTCTTTTTAAGTTTAATTAGGCTTAAATGGGCTGTAGCATTGTTTGTGGCATATTTGATGTTGGTTCCATATATTAATCTAGGCATCCCTGGCTTTGGCAGTGGAGATAATTTGATAAAATTGATATTGGTGTTTGGCTTCTTTCTTGAGCATCGTAAACAACATACGTTGAAAGTTAGTTTTAAACCTTATGTTCCTTTTATTTTTTACTTCTCGATTTCTTTGATAATGATACCATTCCAAAGTAGTGTTCCTATGGGTGAAATGATAGATGCTTGGCGGAAAGACGTTATGAATATTTTGCTTTTACCAATAGTAATGTATAATTTAATGAGGACAGATCCTTCTTCAGTGAAACTATTTAGAAATACGATGATAGTATGTATTTTTATTGCCATTGGATATGGTCTGTTCTTGACACTTTTAGGAGGTATCAATCCATACATTATGTATTTCCTGACATTAATAGACACAGAGATAGACTATGAAGCTTATTATGACGCATCAGGTGGAGGCCGTCTTTTTGGGCGCATATCTTCTGTTTTTATACACCCGATGACTTTTGCCCTTTTTATAGGCTTGGCTTTCCTTTATGTTTTTTATATCATGAAAAAAATATGGAAAGTTGTCTCAATAACGCTTTTTACGGCAATTGGCGTCATGGCTGTTTTGTGTGGCGTAAGGTCTGTCATTGGTGGATTGGCAGTGGCTGCTATTTATTATTTCGTAATTGGAAGAAATTACAGATTAATGTTTGGATCAATTCTGATTGGATTAATAGGGATGTTTGTTATCACATTTATTCCTGATTTATCAGATTATCTTGCATCAATTGTTGATATTAACAACGAGTCTGGATCTGTTCGAGGTTCTTCTATAGAAATGCGCATGAACCAGTTAGAAGGGGCAATAGATGAAGCATTAGCAAATCCTTTGTTTGGTCTTGGATATGGTTGGACAACATATTACCAAAATATGTATGGTGAGCACCCAATATGCTTATGTTTTGAAAGTCTCTTATTTGTTGTGATATGTAACAGCGGGATTATTGGCTTGTTATTATGGGCATATATGATATGGAGATTCATGGTTACGAATTATAAATTGCGATTGAAGCAGGTCGTTATTGTAAATGCTTTAATAGTTTTTTATATTTCATATTCGTTTATCACAGGCGAATATGCATATATGAAAATATTTCTTGTATTTTATACACTAATGCTTGGAGAATCAATAGAAATGATTTTAGTTCCTTCCCCCAAAAACACAAAACTAATTGATAATTCTTCGGATTATTTATTATCGATGGATCGTAATAGCAAATCATAAAAAAAGCGTATGAACAAGAAAGCAAGAGTAATAGCATTTTATTTACCACAATATCATCCCACACCTGAAAATGACAAGTTTTGGGGGAAAGGTTTTACTGAGTGGACAAATACAGCTAAGGCTAAACCTTTATTTAAGGGTCATCATCAGCCTCACATACCTGCAGATTTAGGGTTCTATGATTTAAGAATGCCTGAAATAAGAGAAGAACAGGCAAAACTAGCACGTGAAGCTGGTATTGAAGGCTTCTGTTATTGGCATTATTGGTTTGGTAATGGTAAACAGTTCCTACAAGAAATATTTGATGATGTTGTTGAAAGTGGTAAACCAGATTTCCCTTTTTGTGTAGGATGGGCAAATCATTCTTGGAATAATAAGAACTGGGTTAATACTCCTTCAAGGCAGAAAGATTATTATATTGCAGAGCAAACTTATCCTGGGATGGAGGACCATAAAGCCCACTTCTATTCATTGTTGAAGGCTTTTAAAGATCAACGTTATTTAAGGGTAGACGGAAAACTATTGTTCTATATTTTTGCACCTTTGGATATTCCATATGTTAAGGAGTTCATAAGGTTGTGGCAAGATTTGGCAAAAAAAGAAGGATTATCTGGCTTTTACTTTATTGCACTTCATGAAAACGGATGGGTAGCAGACATGAGTGATACAGTAAAAATTTTGAGGGAGAATTGGAAACATCAAAAATTAAGTCTATTTGTTGATGCCAAAGATAAATTTTCGCAGATTTTTCAATTAGGTTTTGATGGGATTAATTCAAGGGGGTTGCATATTGCTCATTATAGGTATAATAGCATTTTTGTCTCTTTAATAAAGAATATATATAGGCGTTTGATGCTGAGGTTGTTTGATTGGACTCTTGTTCAAAAATATGATTATAAAAGGGTTAGTATGAAGATGTATACAGATGAGGATCGTAACATGAATATCTTTCCTACGATTATACCCAATTGGGACAGATCACCGAGAGCTGGAAACAGAGCTATTATTTGGTATAATTATAAGCCAGAGTATTTTAAAATGCAAGTTCAAAAAGCTCTTGAATTAATAAAGGATAAGCCCATGGATCATCGAATATTGTTTCTTATGTCGTGGAATGAATGGGGAGAAGGTAATTACATGGAACCTGATTTGGAATATGGACACGGTTATCTGGATGCATTAAGAGAAGCAATTATTGAAAATAATTCTTAAAATTTGATTTCGTATGAGAATAAAGATATTTGTTTGTTTCCATAAAAAAGATTTTGTAATTGACACCCCTCCTTATATACCAATCCAAGTTGGCAAAGCGAATGCTAAGGTAGATTTGGGGATGATCGGCGATGATACAGGTGATAATATCAGTGATAAGAATCCCTGGTACTGTGAATTGACAGCACAGTATTGGATATGGAAGAATTGTAAAGATGCTGATTATGTCGGGCTTTGTCATTATCGCAGGTATCTTGATTTTTGCCCATCTTTTTTTTATCAATTCCGTCCATATATACACTCTGATCTAAATTATCTTATACAGCACACGTCATTGCCAGAAAGTAAACTATCTGATTATGACGTCATTATACCCTCTCAACGATCTCTTACAACACCGTTGTATGATTCTCTATGTATGTCACATGTTAAGGCAGATGTAGATATCTTAGGTGATGTGGTTAGCGAATTGTATCCAGAATACAAGATGGATTATGATAAGGTTATCAAAGTTGGTAATAAGTATACTCCATGTAACATCTTGTTTGCTAAAAAGAAGATTTTTGACGATTATTCTAAATGGCTATTTGACATATTATTCGAATTCGAAAAAAAGTTGACAGTACCTATGTCCCCTTATCAACCAAGATTGATGGGCTATTACTCTGAACGCCTGCTATATGTATTTTTGCATCATCACCCAAAATACAAAAAAAAACACTTACCAATGATATTAGTAGATGACGAAAAGAACAAACCATTGTTCCCTTTGTTATTAAGGGAAACACTTAGGTTTATTTCTTGTCTATTATATAAATCCCTAGATTAGTCTAATTTATGCTTTATTTTATATAAGTGTTTTTATAATACAAAAGCTGACTGATGATAATGAAATATTTTAAAAAGGCTGGTGGATATAAACTCTTAATTCAATATTGGCGAAATGGGGTTTTGGGGACAGCCTTGACACAGTTCTTGCTGTTAGGCAAATGTAGAACTGCATTGGAAATCCTTCGACTGTCTGTTGACTTGAAAACCAAGCAGCGGTTTGAAAAGAAATATAGACACGTTTTACAGGAGTTTGAGAGTCATTGGCAAATGAATCTCCCTCATCTTGAACGCAGGACAGTATGGATATTTTGGTGGCAGGGAGAAGAATCAATGCCAAATATTGTGAAGCGGTGCTACAATTCAATGAAAGAGAATCTGAAAAATTGGGAAATCATATTGCTGACAAAGCATAATTATAGTGATTATTCTGATGTTCCTGTTTATATTTTAGAAAAACTTAAGTGTGGTATTATTACACTAACGCATTTCTCTGATATTTTAAGACTAGATCTCCTGATAAGACATGGAGGACTTTGGGTAGATGCAACAGTGTTTTGTACAAGCGAAGACATCCCCAAATCCATTTTAAATAGTAATTTGTTCTTATTTTTATCTCAAAAACCTGGGGCTGATGGTGATGCCATTCCTATGTCCAGCTGGCTGATGTGGGCAAAAACGAACAATCGCATTTTGATGGCTACTCAGACATTACTTTACAATTACTGGGAGAATAATAATAGGTTGAATGAATACTTCTTACTTCATTATTTTATGAGTATCGTAATGGATTTCTTTCCAGAAGAATCTAGTATTATTCCACCATTTTGCAACTCTGTTCCTCATATTTTACAACTCCATCTTTTTGACAAATTTGATGATGATTATTGGAATGATCTTAGGCAAATGACCTGCTTTCATAAACTCACATATAAGTTAAAAAAGGAAGATACGGAAATAATTGGGACTTTTTATGACAAGCTTATAAATGGTGGATTGGTAAAAACATAATATTATGTACTACATAGATAAAAAGATAGAGAACCTATATCGCATATTTGATCAAAATGAACGTAAGGAATTTTTGCGTCTTGATCTCAATGAGAATCCTGGAGGACTACCTCATGAATTTATAAAAGACGTTCTGAAAAATATTACTCCTCAGTTTGTAGCTCAATATCCGGAAACATTACACTTTACAGAAGTGTTAGCTAAATTCCTTGGGACAGATATTACACATCTTTGTTTAACAAATGGTTCTGCTGAGGGCATTCGATATATTATTCAGGCATTCACATCGTCAGAAGGAAAAATAGTTGGCGTCGTTCCTAGTTACTTTATGTTTCAGGTATATTCTGAGATGTATGGTCGCATCTTTGTAAAGGTACCATACAATGAGGATTTATCAATGGATGTAAACAACATCATTAAGGAATTGACTGATGATACTCAATTGTTGATACTCCTCAATCCAAATAATCCGATGGGTAATGTCTACTCAGATGAAGAGTTTAATCAAATTATGAAAGTGACAAATGAGAAACAGATTACGGTACTGATAGATGAAGCTTACCACTATTTTTATCCAGGAACATTTATCAATTATGCATTGAATCATGAACATGTGTTTGTGACTCGTACCTTTTCAAAGCTTTTCTCAATGGCGGGTTGTCGTCTTGGCTATGTGGCAGGATGGCCAGATGGCGTAAAGATGGTTCAGAAACTTTGCACACCTCATAATACCAATGCCTTTGCTATGTTGTTTGCTGAAAAAATAATTGAAACACCTGGAGTGTTACAATCATTAATAGATAAATTTAACGAAGGCCGAAGGTGGCTGATAGATAGCCTTGATCAAAAGGGCTATGCACATAAAGGAGATGCAGGGAACTTTGTTTTCATCAAGACAAAGACAGATGCACAGTCTATTGTTGATAGAATGAAGTTAGAGAAAAAAATACTCATCAAATCTTATCCCAATGTGGGAGATTTCGGTACTTGTTTACGTGTCTCTATCGGCGAGAAACTATTTATGGAGCAGTTTATGAGTGCTTTGGTTGAATTAGACCAATAGTATGGTAAAAGTTATTACATACGGTACATATGACCTTCTTCATTATGGCCATATACGTCTTTTAGAGCGAGCTAGGGCTTTAGGAGACTATTTGATTGTAGGGGTAACTGCCGATGGCTTTGACAAGGCCAGAGGCAAAATCAATGTACAGCAATCCCTGATGGAGCGAGTCGAGGCTGTTAAGGCTACAGGTTTCGCAGATGAAATTGTCGTGGAGGAATATGAGGGCCAAAAGATTGACGATATTAAACGATATGGCATTGATATCTTCACTGTAGGTTCCGACTGGAAAGGTCATTTCGATTATCTAAACGAGTTCTGTAAAGTTGTATACCTTGACCGGACGGAGGGGATATCAAGTTCAGAGATACGAGCAGATGAGCGTACTTTAAAGATAGGCCTCGTTGGAGAACTCCCTGCTTTGGACAAATTCCGATATGAATGTAAATATGTTAATGGCGCCAATATTAGTGGAGTGTGTTCCCTTGATAACAGACTTCTCTCAGAAGAGCTAAAGGCATTGCCAACGTTCAGCGATTATCAGAAGTTACTGGAGATCTCTGATGCTGTCTATATTTATTCTAATTCGAATTACCACTACGAGCAAGTACTGAAGGCATTAATTAACAAGAAGCATGTTCTTTGCGAGTCTCCAATAGCATTAACGAAAAATCAATGGCATCAACTCAAGCAAGAAGCAAAGAATCAGGATGTTGTACTAATGGACTCTATCAAGACCGCATATTCGACTGCTTATTATCGTCTATTATTAATGGTGAAAAGTGGTATTATTGGTGAGGTAGTATCTGTGGATTCTATATGTACCAGTCAGAGTAACCTTCTGATGAGTAAAGCAGAGAACTTCCCCTATATTTGGAATAGTATGTCTGAGTGGGGTTCCACTGCGATGTTGCCAATCTTCCAACTGATGGGAACTGATTATAAAGATAAGATTATTACTACTCGCTTACAAAAAGGAAGCGATGACTTCGACCTGTTTACTAAGATTTCTTTTATTTATCCTCATGGCGTAGCTTCCATGAAAATAGGACAAGGAATAAAGTCTGAGGGTGAATTGATTATATCAGGAACTGAAGGCTATATTTATGTACCTGCTCCATGGTGGAAGACGGATTATTTTGAAGTCCGTTTTGAGAATCCTATTAACAACAGACGTTATTTCTATCAGCTTGAAGGTGAAGGAATTCGTTACGAGATCGTTTCATTCTTGAAGGCCATTCAGAGTGGTACAAATTATAATTATATCGATGATGCTATTTCAAAAGCCATTGTTCAAGTAATGCAAGATTTTATGGACCATAAATACATTAATATCTAAATTAAAAATGAAAAGAATTATTTTAGTAATTGCTTTGTGCATTGGCTTTGAAAGCGCACAGGCACAAGAGAGTAACAAACGTGAGTCAAACTTTCACATTGGCATTGACCTTCAGACTAAGTATATCTGGCGAGGTATGGAGATGATGACTGAGGATGCAGCGCCAGTCGTTTTCCCGTGCCTTAATTACTCAAATAAAGGTTTTTATGCATACGCAATGGGGGGATACGCCATCAATGGCAAGTATGCTGAAGTTGACCTTGGTTTGAGTTATACTTACAAGTGGCTGACAGTTGGATTGAACGACTATTATTATCCAACGACAAATACGCCCAAGGACCAATACTTCAATTTTAAGAGTAGAGAGACAGGTCACTGGTTTGAAGCTGTTGTAACCTTTGCTCCTGAGAATATTCCTGCTTACTTGCTAATAAGCAATTATTTTGCAGGCGCTGATAAGAATTGGGATGGAAAACAAGCCTATTCTACATATGCAGAATTAGGTGGCCACTATGATTTCCTAAATGATCATCAACTTGCGTTGGCTTTAGGCGCTGCCTTCAATAAGAGCTGCTATAATGGTTATGAGCACGATTTCGGCATTTGTAACATAGAACTAAAGTACACTTATAACTTGGCGATGAAGAAATTTACACTCCCCTTGAGTGTTGCTTATATAATTAATCCTGTTTACGAAAAGTCACATGTGAATTTGACAGCCAAGTTTGCTTTCTAAACAAATGAATGCGATTATCATGGCTGCGGGCATGGCAACCCGCTTCGCTCCTCTTTCATACGAAACGCCAAAAGGCCTTTTAAACGTAAAAGGTGAGATACTTATTGAGCGGCAGATATGCCAATTAAAGGAAGCAGGAGTATTTGACATTTTTGTTGTAGTAGGCTATTTGGCTGAAAAGTTTATGTACCTTAAAGACAAATATGGAGTGAGGATAGTCATGAATGAAGATTATGGCCGCTATAACAATACATCTTCAGTCATCCGCGTGATTGATTATTTGGAAGATACTTATCTTTGTTCTTCAGATAACTATTTCCCTAAGAATGTGTTCTTGGGACAGCCAAAGGATAGTTATTATTCTGCGCTCTATGCAGAGGGAGAGACTGGCGAGTATTGTCTGACAACAGATGATGAAGATAATATCATTAATGTTGAGATTGGCGGAAAGGATGCCTGGTATATGGTAGGTCATGTTTTCTTTAATAAGGAGTTCTCTGCAAAGTTCGGAGAAATAATGAAGAAGGAATATGCCAATGATGAGACGCGTCAAGGTTATTGGGAAGATGTATATATTCGCCATATAAAAGATTTGCCTTTAATGAAGGTACGTCGATATCAACCTCATGAAATCGAAGAGTTCGACAACCTCGATGAACTTTGTTTGTTTGACCCATCCTGGAATGAATACCGCAGTCATCTTAAGCGCTCGTAAGGAGCGAGATAGTCAGATACCATATCCATTAATGCCTTTTTCAGATGACATCACACTATTAAGGCGTAGCATTGATATCCTTCGAGAGATTGGCGTTTCAAAAATATATGTGGTAGTAGGTTATCAGGCGGATATGTTTAAGTCATATAAGTCCGATGACGTTCAACTCATTGTTAATCCCAACTTTGAGTTTACATCATCCATGGCTTCCCTCGCCATGGTAAAGAATCTTGTTAAAGACGATTTTCTGCTTGTAGAAGGAGACACGTTCTACGAAAAGGATGTTTTGAAAAGACTTTCAGAAATACCCGCAGGCAATTGTTTCGTAATGACTGAGGAAAGCGGGAGTGGCGATGAATGTTATGTAGAAACAAAGTCAGGGTTTATTACTAAGATTAGTAAAGACCGGCATTTTGTTCGTAGATTCGAAGGCGAACTACTTGGATTGGCACGCATCTCTAATAGTACCTTCCAACAGTTAGTTGCTGCATGGGAAGCATCAGAAAATTCTTATCTTAATTATGAATATCTGATGATGGATGTTACAGACGTGCTCGACAGACCGGTATTGAAGTTTAAGAATCTGATATGGGGTGAGGTGGATAATATGAAAGACTTCAAGAAACTTCAAAATTACATCTACCGCAAACTCCGCAAGAAGGAAGATCCTTTTGATAAAGAGAATCTTCTGATGTATCTTTCATATATTTTTCCCAATAAAGAAGTGTCATCCGCTCAAATATTTCAAATAGGTGGTATGAGCAATAAGAACTTCCGGGTTGATTATCACGGAAAGAAATATGTTCTTCGGGTTCCAGGAAATGGATCTGAAGGGATGGTGGTACGTTCATTCGAAGAATTTAATTCTATGGAGGGAAGTAAACTTGGTATCAATCCTCCTGTCCATTATTTTAATTCCGATACTGGTATCAAACTCGTAGATTTTGTGGAAGATGCTGAAACACTGAACGCAGCCACCATTCAACGACATGATAATATGAAGAAGATTGCCAATATCTATCGCACTCTTCATCATTCCCATGTGCGTTTAAAGAATGAATTCAATGTTTTCCGTGAGATTGAAAAATATGACTCTCTTATGAAAAAAACAGGAGCAGCCATGTATGAAGGATGGGAAATTGTGCGTTCACAGGTAATGGCCTTGGAATCGAAACTGAATTATCTTGGCGTAGACCTTCATCCATGTCATAATGATGCTGTGCCAGAAAACTTCTTGAAGGCAAAGGATGGTACTGTTTATCTGATTGACTGGGAATATAGCGGCATGAATGATCCTATGGCAGATTTTGCAGCATTGTTCCTTGAAAGTGATTTCACGATAGAAAATCAGGATTATATGTTATCTCACTATTTTGAAGGAGATATACCAGATAATGCTATGCCAAAAATTCTGTGCTATCAGGTGCTTTGGGATTATCTATGGTCGCAATGGACTGTAATTAAGGAGGCAAAAGGCGATGATTTTGGAACTTACGGTCGCGACCGTTTTAATAGAGCAAAAGAATTATTAAGTAGAATTAATCATTAAAATTTTTGAATAAAATGGAATCAAGAGAAAGTTTGAAAGGACGAATTGATTGGTTAACCACCTTAATCCCCTTTGTCGGAGTTGCAGCCCTATGTTCAGTTTTTGTGGTTGCTCCTGATAGATCAAAGACTGTATTAGAGGCTATCCGTAAGTTTATCGGTGACGACTGTGGCATCTATTATGCTATTTTGGGTGTAGGCGTTTTCTGGCTTACCATTTGGACCGCTTATTCAAAATATGGAAAAGTGAAGTTAGGTGGATTGGAGAAACCTCAGTATGGTGATTTTATGTGGGGTGCCATGATTTTTACTTCTGCGCTTGCTGCAGATATTATGTTCTATTCGCTTAGCGAGTGGGCTATGTATGCCAGTGATGCACATGTAAAATCGATGGGCAGTATGCAGGACTGGGCTCCAACATTTCCTCTATTTCACTGGGGGCCTATTGCTTGGTGTTTTCATATGATGCTGGCCATCTGCTTTGGCTTTATGATTCACGTTCGCAAGCGTGAGCGTCAGCGTTTCTCAGAAGCCTGTCGTCCAATTTTTAAAGACAAAATGGATGGAAGCCTCGGTCGTGTCATTGATATTATTGCTATATTGGCCATGTTGGCAGGTATTGCTACTACTTTCTCATTGGCAACTCCATTGTTGTCTGCTGCCATCTGTAAAGTTTTTGGTTTGTCTGATAGTATTACGCTTACAATCTCAATTCTCATACTCATTGCTGTCATATATACTCTAGCTGTATGGTTTGGTATGAAAGGTATTTCTAAGATGGCGAAATGGTGTATGTATTTCTTCTTTGCATTCCTTGCCTATGTCTTTATTTTGGGCGGTGAAGCTCGTTATATTTTAGAAACTGGCTTCCAATCTATGGGTAATATGGTTCAAAACTTTATAGGTCTATCAACATGGCTGGATCCACTCCGTGAGACATCTTTCCCACAGAACTGGACTCTTTTCTATTGGGCTTATTGGATGGCATGGACTATTGGTACTCCATTCTTCATTGGCATGATTAGTAAAGGCCGCACCATTAAAAACACCATTCTTGGTGGATATGGATGGGCATTAGCTGGCACATTCACCTCTTTTATAATTCTTGGTAACTATGGATTGGCTCAGCAGATGAAACACGGGCTTGATGTGGTTGGCATGATTGATGGTGGTGGGACCTATTATGATGCCATTCTTCAGATTCTTGGTACGCTGCCTATGCCAAGTGTAGCCTTACTGCTTTTGGTTGTGACAATGATCATGTTCTATTCTACGTCATTTGATACCCTAACCTTGATAGCATCCATATATTCATATAAGCGTATGGGGGATAATGAGGAACCTCATAAAGCTATCCGAGGGCTTTGGGCTGTTATGTTTATCCTTTTCCCTATTGGATTACTGTTCTCAGAGAATTCCATGTATGGCCTTCAGTCTGTGTCCATCATAGCAGCATTCCCAATAGGCATAATAATCCTTATTATGATTTGGTCGTTCTTCAAGGATGTGAATCATTATATAGGTGAAAAGAATTAGTTACATCTACTTTTGCTTCAGGCCATTATTATTTCTGAAGCAGAAGCTCTATTTGTGATTTTTATGACAAAGAAACCAATGAGCATGGAGGAAATCCAAGATGTGTCTTTGGAGATTCTCAAAAAAGTAGCAGATATTTGTGAAGAGCAATGTTTAAGATATAGCCTTGCATGGGGAACGCTAATTGGCGCAGTAAGACATCATGGATTTATCCCTTGGGATGATGATGTGGATATCCAGATGCCAAGGCCAGACTATTTGAAATTGAAAGCTTATTTTTTAGAGCATTCCAAAGAATTGTATCCGTTGCGATTATTTGATGAGGACGTAAAAGGTTATCCCTATTTACTTGCAAGGGTAAGTAATGACGATTACGTAATAGATACAGATAATGAAAAATCTTGCGGTATGGGTATTTTTATTGATATTTATATTCTTGATGGAACTGGAGATTCTTTTGAAGAAGCATGGAAATACACAAGTAGTACATGCAAATATCCTCGTTTAATATTCCTTTCCACGAGAAAACACTATCATTTTGGTACTACTAAAGGTTGGGGTAAAAGAATACTTAAGATTTTCGTTTTTTTATATGCAAAGTTGATGGGTAAGTCATATTTTGAAAAAAAATTGATGAATATGATAGATAAAAACTCTTATGGCAAGAAGGAATATGTTGGGTGTGTTTCTTGGTGTGAACGACCGAAATATGCTGTAATAAGGAAATCTGAGTATGAGGATATGATTGATTTCGAATTTGAAAAATATAAATTCAAAGGGCCTCGTTTATATGATAAGTATCTTCGTCAGTGGTATGGGGATTATATGCAATTACCCCCAGAAAAGGATAGGATATACCAACACTTGTATAAAGCATACAAAAAATGAAAGAACGATACTCTTCACTTGATGGTTTACGAGCCTTTGCTGCAATAGGTATTGCAATAATGCATATATTGGCCAATATTGATATTGAGCCAGATAAGAATCTGCTCTTATATGGAACAATTATCCCCTCATTGACACATTTTGTATATCTATTCTTTATGATTAGTGCCTTCTCAATGTGTTGTGGATATTATGAAAGAATGAAAATGGGTCAGATTTCGATGAATAAGTTCTATATGAAAAGATATCAGAGAATATTACCATATTTTGCACTTCTTGTATTAATAGATTGTTTTGCTCCTCATGGCGTAAACAAGCATGAGTTTTCAACAATGTCTGTTGGTGCCGTTGATATAGTGAGTCCAATTTGTAGTCAGCTGTATGAATCATTTGCTAATTTGACTTTATGCTTTAATCTGTTGCCAAATGCAGACATTAAGGTGATTGGCGTGGGATGGTATTTAGGTATTGTGTTCCTTTTCTATATGCTATTCCCTTTTTTTGTGTTTATGCTTGATAATAAGCAAAGGATGTGGAAATCATTAATACTGACATTCGCTTTTTGTTTTGTTGCCATCAATTATTTCTATACAGAGAAGTTTGTTAATTTTGATGTAACCCGTCATAATATTATTTACAGTGCCCCATTTTTTGTAGTTGGAGGAGGCATTTTTATGTATAGAGATGTTGTTTTGTCTTTTGTTAGGAAGTATCGGTGGATGATGTTGGGTGTTTGTTGGATGGCTGTAGTTGGTTATTGGATTGTATCTCCTTCCGAATTCTGGTTTGTTGTAATTATGAGTGTCATTTGCGGATTATGGCTTTGTTATGCTATAGGTAGTAAAGGATGTATATTGAATAATAAATTAACCCACTATCTTAGCAATATCAGTATGGAAGTTTATCTTTGCCATATGATGGCATTCAGAGGTGTGGAGATGCTGCATTTATCACGCTATATCCAGCAGCCAGATATTCATTATTGGCTTACATGCTTACTGACTATTGGTGCTGCTATTTTATTTTCACATATTGCAAAATACAAAATTTTACCATTAGTGGAACCATATTTGTTCAAACAATCCAAATGAAAATAGCATTTATATCAACTCGAGGTATTCCAAATAACTATGGAGGATTCGAACAGTTTGCGGAATATATCTCTGTGGGCTTAGTCCAAAGAGGGCATGATGTGACGGTGTATTCACCGCACTATCATCCGTATCAAGAGAATGAGTATAAAGGTGTGAAAATCAAGCATATCTATAGTCCCGAGAAATGGATGGGTGGAAGTATTGGGTCATTTTTCTATGACTATGCATGCTTGAAAGATGCGTTAAGGAAGGAGGATTTTGACATTATATATGAGGCAGGATACACGAGTATCATTCCTGCTTATATTCGTTTTAATGTGAAGAACATCAAGCGCCCCATCTTCACGACGAACATGGATGGACTGGAGTACAAGCGTACGAAATTTAATAAGTGGGCACAAAAGTTCGTTTTCTGGGAGGAGCGGATGGCAGTAAAGCATAGCCATTATCTGATAGCAGATAATATGGGTATCCAGGATTACTATAAAGAGAAGTATGGTAAGGAGAGTAAGTTCTTGGCGTATGGAGCGAATATATATGATAACTATAATGAGGAGTATCTGAAAGAGTATGGTCTCAGGAAGGATGAATATCTGCTGGTGATAGCCAGATTGGAACCAGAGAATAATATCTTCATGGCTATAGAGGAATACATAGTTTCAAACCAATATGGCAAACGTCCGTTGGTAATTATTGGAAAAACAGACACTCCTTACGGGAAATACATCGTAGAAAAGTATAAACGATATGAATATGTGAAGTTTGTGGGGGGAATCTACGATTTTGATAAATTAAACTCCGTGCGCCATTATTCGTATGCTTATTTTCATGGGCACAGTGTAGGCGGAACGAATCCATCGCTGCTTGAAGCCATGGCTGCAGAATGTTTCATTCTGTCACATGACAACATATTCAACCGCAGTGTACTTGGCGAGAATGCTGTCTATTATGGCTGCACTGATGATGTCATGAATATCATCAACAATCTGGAGAACCTGGTTTCTGCCCATAAACAGGATTATACAGAGAAGAATCTGGAAGTGATTCGCACTCAGTACTCTTGGGATAAACTCGTTGAAGAGCATGAGAAGTATTTTCAGTGGATGTTGGAGGATGCAAAAAAGAGAAAGGAGGATAGCAGATGAATCGTAGACATGCAATGGCCTATGGCCTTTTAGCAATAGAGATTATTGCGTTATTGATCTTAGCGTATCTGGTCTTTGGGGGGTACTTGATCAAATAATATAGGAGGGATACTCATGTCGGTTGGTTTCTTGAGCAGCTTCCAATAGGCATGGGGAAAACCTCCTTTCCTTAATGGCACACAGAAAACACGGAAATCACTGAAATAGCCTCGCAAGCGAGGAGGGCTTCAAATGTCCCGCAGAAATAAAGGAAATCACAGAAAGAACCTCGCAGGCGAGGAGGATTTCAAATGTCCCGCAGAGCCGATGGAGCAGCGAGAGCAGAATCATGTCTTACATGAATTATGCCGAGTCGCATCGGCGTAGAGAAAGAAGCGTTGATCTCTTACTTCCTTCGACGCGAAGAAAGAAGCAAATACTTGTCCTTTTCTTGGCGCAAGAAAAGAACGAAAAGAACATCCACCCTCCCCAAGGCCCCTCCCTATATGGAGGGGATGCAACCTGAAAGTCGCAGAAACCGACGACTTTCAGTGGGTTTTGGTATCGCGGGACACGCGATGAGTTTTTTATCGGCTGCGCAGAGAAGAGGGAGACGCGATGAGTTTTTTATCGGCTTTTTTGTATTTGCTGCTCCAAAATTTGCAAGTTTGAAAGAAATATCATATATTTGCAGCCGGAAACGATAAAGATTGAAGACTATGGCAACAGTTGCAGTATCTGAAGACGTCACGCTGTCTCTACCTAATACGGATATCAGTTTTCTTCGTACATTGTCGAAGAAGATGGGATGGACTATGAGGCGTCATCGTAAGACGGGAATTGAAAAGGGGTTGGAGGATATACGCAAAGGTAACGTATTCCACGCAAAGAACTCGGAGGATTTAATTAAACAAATCCTCGGATAGTCTTATGTATGAGGTAATCTATACTGGCTGTTGGGAATGCCATATTAATCCAGACTGGTTGATGATTTGGAAGCAGTTTGATAAAGAATTGCAACTGATACTGGTTGATACGGGTACCCATTCAGATCTATTTTAGAGAGTTCAACAGATTCTCTTACTTTCTTGCGTCCCGATGGTTCTTTCAGTCGCTTCGCTTTGTGAAAGCGGCAGAACCGAGCGGCAAGCGTCACCCTTCGGGATGCCGAGCGCTTTGACACAAAGAAATTTGATAGTTAAGTTTTGACTGGGTCGTACCAGTGTTTTTAAGGTGGGCATGTGGGTGCTCACCCTTTTCGGTGTGTAATTTTTTGGAAGGGTTATTATATGAACAGAAATAATAATCAATCGAACAAGATCATCAAGTGGATCGTGATGGTGGGGGACTTCATGCTGCTCAATGCCATCATCCTGGCGTTCTCGCAGTGGCACTGGAGAATGGGGACCTGGGACAGGGGCGGCATCGAGATCTTCATCCTGGTGAGTAACATGGCGCTGATGCTGGCGCAGATGCGCTTCTCGACGATCATCCATCTGAGACTGGTGGGTGCGGGGGACATCCTGGAGAGGCTGGTGGGTCTGACGGCGATGCAGGCGCTGGTGGCCTACGTGCTGCTGAAGGTGTTTGCCTATGCCATGCCCATCGGATGGCTGCTGCTGGAGATCGGTACGGTGTACATCGTACTGTTGCTGCTGAAGCGGCTGGGGGAACGCTGGTTTATCAAACTCTACCGTGAGGCGGGACGAAACACGCGTACGGTGACGATGGCGGGTTCTGACCCTGAACTGCTGGGGGTGTATCGCAAACTGAGGGACGACCCGACGCTGGGCTATAAGGTGCTGGGGTACTATGGCGAGGAGGACCTGGAGAAACTGACGGACGAGGTGGAGCAACTGAAGAAGGTGAAGGGACGCGACGCGCGACAACTGACGAGGCTGGGATCGTTTGAGGACCTGATGGCGGGCATCGAACGGGATGACCTGGAGGACCTGGGGGATGAACTGTATCTGTGTATCTCGCGGAAGCAGAAGGACATCATCAGGAAGGTATCGCGATTCTGTGACCGCCATGTGGTGAGGTTCTTCTACGTGCCGGTGTCGGTGGAGTCGATAGGCCTGAACCTGAAGCGGGAGATGCTGGAGGACATCGAGATCTTCACGACGTATGAGAACCCGCTGCAGAACTCGGTGAACAGGGCGATCAAGCGGGTGTTCGACATCGTGTTCTCGCTCATCTTCCTGATTCCCACGGCGATTCTGTTGCCGGTGATCTGGCTGATCATCAAGATACAGAGTCCGGGACCGCTGCTGTTCAAGCAGGTGAGGACGGGTCTGGACGGCAGGGAGTTCAAGTGCTATAAGTTCCGGTCGATGCACGTGAACAAGGATGCTGACCGGCTGCAGGCGACGAAGGATGACCCGAGGAAGTTCCCGTTCGGCAACTTCATGCGGAAGGCGAACATCGACGAACTGCCGCAGTTCTTCAATGTGCTGCAGGGGCGCATGAGCATCGTGGGGCCTAGGCCGCACATGCTGGCGCATACGGAGGAGTACTCGAAACTGATAGACAAGTATATGGTGCGGCACTTCGTGAAACCGGGGGTTACGGGCTGGGCCCAGGTGACGGGATTCCGCGGGGAGACGAAGGAACTCTGGCAGATGGAGGGTCGCGTGAAGCGGGATATCTGGTATATGGAGCACTGGAGTATCTGGTTGGATATCAGGATTATATGGTTGACGTTTAAGACGATTTTTGTCCATGACAAGAATGCGTATTGATGAAATAATGAAAAGATCCTTATTATATTTTTGTTTTTTGCTTGTGTCTTTTGGGACAAGGGCACAGGGGGTGTTTGAAGCAGGGGAGGAACCCCGGACTGTGAGGACGAACGGGTTCTGGCAGGACTGGTTCGTACAGGCGGGACTGGACATGACGCTGCAGAACCCGTATGGCTATGACTTCTCGAAGGTGTTCCCCAACGGCAAGACGTTCGGACTGGACGTGGCGGCGGGGAAGTGGTTCTCGCATCAGGTGGGATACCGGGTGAAGTTCAACTGGGAGAACAGACTGCCGCTGCTGAAGAATGACCATGCGAACTGGCTGGCGCCGTTTGACCAGCCTGGGGTGAACAGGGACAAAGGCGGGTATATCGCGCTGTATGCTGACGCGCTGATGAACCTGCACAACCTGTTCGGGGCGTATAGGGCTGACAGGACGTGGAACGCGAGCCTGTATCCGAGGATCGGCGTGAACTATAACTTCGGCGTGAGCAAGGGGGCACTGCTGGCGGGAGTCGGATTCTTGAATACCTATCGGCTGAGTGACAGATGGAGCCTCTACGGCGATATCGCGTATATCATGACGGGGAGCGGGTTCGTGGGGTCTGAGAAGGTGGAAGGCACTGGAACGGGCTCGAACTCGAATGGATACCTGACGATCGGCATTGGAGCGCAGGTGGCGCTGGGGAAAACACATTCGCCTGTTCAGACCACCCCTACCCCTCCTAACTTAGGAGGGGAAGCCATGGCGGGGAATGAGAAATCATATGCGCCTGTTCAGACCAACCCTACCCCTCCTAACTCAGGAGGGGAAGCCATGGCGGGGAATGAGAAATCATATGCGCCTGTTCAGACCACCCCTACCCCTCCTAACTTAGGAGGGGAAAGCGCCGGGGTGCTGACGAACGGGATATGGGATAACTGGTTCGTGCAGGTGGGTCTGGACATGAGCCTGATGAACCCTTACGGCTGTAACTTCTCGAAGGTGATCCCGAAGGGCATGACGTTCGGACTGAACGGGGCGCTGGGGAAATGGTTTACGCCTGAGTTCGCGCTCAGGGCGCGTGTGCAGTGGGAGAACGGACTGATTCCGAACAACGGCGTGGAATGGTTGCCGCCTGCTGACGACCCGAAGCAGAACTACAAGAAGGGGGGACTGGCGACGATCGCCTTCGACGCGATGCTGAACCTGACGAATGTGGCGGCTGGCTATGACCCTGAGCGGAAATGGCATACCACGGGGTATGTGCGTGCCGGCATCATCACGCAGTTTGTGGTGGGTTCGGCCTCTCCCCTGGCTGGTGCTGGACTGGAGGAGACATACAGGCTGAATGACCGGCTGAGCCTGTTCGGGGCCCTGGGATATCAGGTGTCGACGAGTGAGGGCCTGGGATATGGTATGACGGGTATGGATGTGGCGGCTGGCAGCAATGGCTTCTTTGACATCGACTTCGGCATCCGGTATGACCTGGGGAGGAACCGGTTCTATCGGGATGAGGAGACGAAGCGGACAGCGTATTCGCAGCCTGTGGCAGGTCATAACTGGCCCAGGTTTGCAGTGAACACACTCGCATCGGTGGGTGTGGGCTTCGCGCTGAAGACGGCTCTGAAGAAGATGGTGAAGGAGGAGCGTCCGGACCACTCGGACAAGGAGTCGTTCCCCTCGGGGCATGCCACCATGGCGTTTGCGGCTGCGCGGTCGATAGATAAAGAGTTCAGGAAGGAGAGTATCTGGATCCCGATAGCGGGCTATGCGGCTGCCACGGCCATCGGCGTGGAGCGTGTGGCCAGTGACCGGCACCACTGGTATGATGTGGTGGCAGGGGCTGGACTGGGCATCGCCTCGGCGGAGTTGACGTGGTGGCTTTCGGATATGCTCTTCCCGCAGCGGAAATACGGTGTCGCCATCGGCACTTCGGGAAACACAATAGATGTGACGGTGGGGTTGTGATTGTGGCTGATGATTGGCAGCCAAAACAGTAGTAAGTCATAGAGCAGGTTCCAAAGGATATGCTTTATGACTTTTTTGTTCTTATGCCTTGGATGCTTCTCTTAAAAAAGAATAAATTATACGCGGCTGTGTTATACGTGTGCGTATAATTTTTTATCTTTGCGCAAAATTTTAAGTTCGTATAAAGATGGAAGAGCCTTCTCAATACGGTAGGTATCAGTATCATATCTTCAGCCCGTACCGGGTGTGTCCGCTGGGGGCGCATGTGGATCATCAGCATGGACTGGTGACGGGGTTTGCAATCGACAAGGGAGTGGATTTGTGGTTTAACGTGAATCAAGAGAACTCACTCCGTGAGGAAATTTTGCAAAATTCTGACCAACATTTGAACCATTTCCAGGCAAAGCCTGTTCTTGGGTCGCGGTCTCACGTCCATCTGGAATCGAGAACGTTTGAGGGGGTGGTGGACTTTGACATCGACACCCCGTCGCAGGTGAAGGAAGGTAACTGGGGCGACTATGCCCGGGGGGCGAAGTATGCCCTGAGGAAACGGTTTGAACTGAAACGGGGCGTCACGGGCGTGATACAGGGCAGTCTGCCTGTGGGGGGGGCTGAGTTCGAGTGCTGCGGTGCTGATTGCGTATGTGATGGCGTTTGCGAAGGCGAATGACATCACGTTGCAGTCGTTTGAGGTGGTGAAGATTGCCTCGGAGGCGGAGCGGGAGTATATCGGACTGAATAACGGCCTGCTGGACCAGGCGTGTATCGCACTGTCGAAGAAGAACCAGTTGCTGTTCCTGGATTGTGACTCGAATGAGTATCGGCTGATACCGTTCGGAGGAGTAACGAACACGAATTTCACAAATCTAACGAATAAAAAAGATTCTAGTCATTCGAGCGATTCGTGTTCAGACCTTCCTTTTGAGATTGGCATTTTCTTTAGTGGGTTAACGCGTTCGTTGGTAAATTCGGACTATAATCTCCGAGTGTATGAGTGTAAGACGGCGGCATGGAATATGCTGGCGTATACGGACCAGCCGCTGAAGACGTTTGACAAGACGTTTCTGAGGGATATTCCCAAGGTGACCTTCGAGAAGACGAGGATTGCGATGCCGGCCAGGTTTGCACGGAGGGCGGAGCATTTCTACTCGGAGTACCGCAGGGTGAGACAGGGCGTAACGGCCTGGGAGACAGGGAATATGAAACTGTTTGGTAAACTGTGTTTTGATTCGTGTGAGAGCAGTATCCATAACTATGAGTGTGGGAGTCCGGAACTGATTGCGATCTATGAGATCATGCGGAGTCTTCCGGGTGTGTATGGCGGACGATTCTCTGGAGCGGGATTCAAGGGGGCGTGCATCGCACTGGTGGACCCGAAATGCAAGGAGGAGATAGAGGCGGAGGTGACGAGGCAGTATCTTGATAAGTTCCCTGAGTATGAGACGACGTTCAAGGTGTTCTGGGTGAAGCCGGATGACGGGGCGAGGTTTGTAAACGAACACGAATAGCACGAATCAAACGAATATGATAGTTTATAAGGAAGAGGCGTACAAGATTGTGGGAGCTTTTGCTTAACTTCGGATGTTCTGACGAATTAGAGTACGAAAGGAAAGTGTTATAATTCGTGTCATTCGAGAGATTCGTGTTCAAAAAGAAAAATATTATGAAGTGTATTGTTATTGCTGCTGGATATGCAACTCGGTTAGGTGAATTGACCAAGAACTTCCCGAAGCCATTGTTGAAGATCGGGGAGAACACGATTCTCGGGAGGATGCTGGATGATATCGACAGGATTCCGGAGATCGACGAACATATTATCATTACGAATCATAAGTTTGCGCCGATCTTCGAAGAGTGGGTTAATGCGAACACGTTGATTAACGAACACGAATCTAACGAATATTCGTGTAATTCGAGTTATTCGTGTTCAAAATATACCAAGCCTATTACTGTGGTGGATGACGGGACGGAAACGAATGAGACGAGGCTTGGGGCTGTGTGCGATCTGTTGTTCGCGATGGAGCAATTGCAGTTGGATGACGATCTGTTGGTGGTGGCGGCGGATAACCTGCTGTTCTTCTCGTTTCAGGAGTTCGTGGACTTCGCGAAGGAGAAGCAGACGAGTTGCATCATGTGCCATGAACAACAGTCGATAGAGAAACTGCAGCGGACGGGTGTCGTGGAAGTGGATGAGCAGATGCGGGTGCTGGGGATGGAGGAGAAGCCTCAGGTGCCGAAGAGTCACTGGGCTGTGCCGCCGTTCTATATCTATCTGAAGAAGGATCTGGAGTTGGTGAGGCACTCGGTGGAGAATGGGTGTGGGAAGGATGCTCCGGGGAACCTGGCGCACTATATGGTGGAGCATACCACGATGCATGCCTGGCCGATGAGTGGGGGACGATTTGATATTGGTAGCCTTGATACGTATTACGAGGCACAAAAACTTTATGGAAACGAACACGAATTTCACTAATCTAACGAATATATTGTCATCTGAAAGAAAATACTATTCGTGTCATTCGAGTCATTCGTGTTCAGAAAATGAAAAAAGTATGGAAAAATTATTATTGGACAACAAGGTTATACTTGTAACAGGTGCTGCAGGTTTCATTGGTTCGAACTTGGTGAAGCGACTGCTCAAGGATGTGAAGGGCGCTACGATCATCGGTATCGACAATATGAACGATTACTATGATGTGGCACTGAAGGAATACAGACTGAAAGAGTTGGATACTATAGCCGTTTCGCGGGAAATTTTGCAAAATTCTGATCAAAATTTGAACCATTTCCAGGCGGAGCCTGCGAATAAGTGGGTGTTCGTGAAGGGGGATATCAGTGATAAGGGTACTGTCGACAAACTGTTTGAGGACTACAAACCACAGGTGGTGGTGAACCTGGCAGCCCAGGCGGGAGTCAGGTATTCGATCACGAATCCCGATGCGTATATCATGAGTAATATGATCGGCTTCTATAATATCCTGGAGGCTTGCAGACACGCCAATAGAAAAACTGCCGCTTCGCGGGAAATTTTGCAAAATTCTGATCAAAATTTGAATCATTTCCAGACGAAGTCTGCTCATGAATACCAAGGAGTAGAACATTTGGTATATGCAAGCAGTTCGAGCGTGTATGGGGGAAACAAGAAGGTGCCTTTCTCAACGGATGACAGGGTGGATAACCCTGTGAGCCTGTATGCGGCAACGAAGAAGAGCAATGAACTGTTTGCGCACTGCTACTCGAAACTGTATGACATCCCCACGACGGGATTGCGCTTCTTCACCGTGTACGGTCCTGCCGGCAGACCGGATATGGCGTACTTCGGCTTTACGAACAAACTGCTGAAGGGCGAGACCATCCAGATCTTCAACTACGGAAACTGTCGCAGGGACTTCACCTATGTCGACGACATCGTGGAGGGTGTGGTCCGTGTGATGCAAGGGGCTCCGGAACGCAAGAAAGGTGAGGACGGCCTGCCTGTGCCACCCTGCGCTGTGTATAATATCGGTGGCGGTCAGCCTGAGAGTCTTCTGGACTTCGTGCAGATCCTGCAAGAGGAACTGGTACGTGCCGGTGTGCTGCCTGCAGACTTCGACTTCGAGGCGCACAAGCAACTCGTGCCCATGCAGCCGGGCGATGTGCCAACGACCTATGCCGATGCCACGGCCCTGGAGCGTGACTACGGGTTTACACCGAGGATCACACTGAGGGAAGGACTGAGGAAGTTCGCGGAGTGGTATAAGCAGTATTACGGCTGAGGTTTGGATGCCTTCCAGTCAGAATCCATGAAATAATTCCCGAAACGTTTGGTCGTTTCGGGAATTTTGTTTATTTTTGCAGCCAAATCAACTTACTCACTTTCCGCGTATGAGGTTGATAAGGCTGGCCATAACCCTGATGATGTTGGTTTCCACGGTGACTGTTTCTGCTGACGGATCCGAGGAGATCAGGAAGAGTATGACCCGACAGAAAGGCCTTGAACTGCTGAGTTCGTACCAGTCGCTCTACCTCCTGAGCCGTGACAGCAGTGACCTCTCCTACCAGTTGAAATGTCTGGACGACCTGATTCATGAGGCCCGCCGACAGGGTAATACGAAGGTGGAGGATGATTCGTGGGTGGAGAAACTCATCTTTTTTTATAATAATGAGTTGGACGACTCCCTGCGCAACGCCTTCCAGCCGACCCTGGCGCTCCTGAAAGACCACAACTCGTGGAAGAACTACTATGAGGTGTGGACGATGCAGGTGAACCTCTACAACTTCTCGGGCGACACCAGCATGGGTCTCAAGGAGGTGAATGAGATGTATCATGACGCTAAGTCGCGGCAGAACCGTTTCGGGATGGGAATGGCCTATTATGCCATGGGCAATGTGTATTCCAACATGTACAATCCCGACGAAGCCCTTTCGTCCTATCAGAAGAGTGTTGACATCCTGATGGAGTTGGATACGCTTCCCATACACCTCTCGGACGTTTTCTCCTATTATGCAGAAGAGTTGGTGAAGGTAGGGGACTTCCTGACCATGGAACGGCTGACGGCCCAATGGGAGAAGTTTCTGAACACCTATTATAAGTCTGAGGCGGCCAGCGTGAAGAAAGGGGAGATCGCCAACCGATGGCGCTACTATTACCTGGCCTGTGCACAGGCTGCCCTTGGTCTGGACAAACTGGACCAGGCTGAGGAGATGCTCAACAAGGTGAAAGAGGGTGGGGTGGAAGATGAGGTCTACATCCAGAGGATGTGGCTCTACTACCAGGCCAAACTGTATCAGAAACAAGGCCGCTATCAGGAGGCGCTCAAACTGAACGACCAGAGCCTGCTGCTGATGATGTCGTCAGATGACCAGTCGATACAGATCCAGACCCGTCAGCAACGGGCTGAGATCCTGGAGCAATTAGGCCGCTATCAGGAGGCCGCCAGGCTCTATCATGAGATGTATAACCTCAGCGACTCGATCAACACCCACGACATCAAGCGGCAGTTGACAGAGATGAACGCCCGTTTCCACGTGGGAGAACTGGAACTGGAGAAGCAGCGGGCCCAGTATCGAAATACGCTCATCATCGTGAGCATTATCATCGTCGCCCTGGTCCTGTTCATCCTGTTCAGGTATATCGCAGCCCAACGGCTGAAGGTGGCCCACCAGAAACTGGAGGAGGCTCACGGACAGTTGTTGACGGCCTACGACCAGTTGGAGGAGACGACCACGGCCAAGGAGCGTATCGAGAGTGAGTTGCGCATCGCCCGAGACATCCAGATGGGCATGGTGCCCAGGGTGTTCCCGCCCTTCCCTGACCGTCAGGACATAGACCTCTACGCCTCTATAACCCCAGCCAAGGCAGTGGGTGGTGACCTGTATGACTTCTTCATCCTCGACGGGAAACTGTTCTTCTGTCTGGGTGATGTGAGTGGCAAGGGTGTGCCCGCCTCCTTGTTCATGGCGGTCGCAGTGAACCTGTTCCGTGTCGCTGCCCGTCAGCATCCGTCGCCTGCAGAAATCGCTACCAGGATGAATGACGTTTTGGCGGAGGATAATGAGAACAACATGTTTGTGACGATGTTCATCGGTGTGGCAGACTTGTCAACAGGCAGGCTGGAGTTCTGTAATGCCGGCCATAACCCGCCCGTCATCAAAGAGGCAGACGGTACTGCCCGGTTCCTGAAGATGAAGCCCAATTCGCCCCTCGGGTTCTGGCCAGGCCTGCAATATGTGGGCGAGAGCCTGGAGGATATCAGCATGAGACCCATCTTCGTGTATAGCGATGGCCTGAATGAGGCGGAGAATGCCCATCATGACCAGTTTGGCGATGACCGTCTGCTGAGTCTGATTCAGGAACATGACTACGAGAGTGCTGAGCAGACGATCAACCTGCTTCTGGACGAAGTGCATGAGCATGTAGGCGGTGCCGAGCAGAGCGACGACCTGACCATGCTCTGTCTGCGTATCCTTGGTAACAAATGTTAATAGTATTCATATAAAGTATTTAACTATGTCAGAAATTACAAAAAAGGATGGCATGACCATCTACAAGACCGACAGCCGCATCGACACCTCTTTGTCGGCTAAGTTTGAAAGCGAAGTGATGCCCTTGTTGACTGAGGGCGGTATGACTCTTGTGCTCGACTGCGATGACCTGACCTATATGGCCAGTTCCGGACTCCGTGTGATCCAGAAAGCCATGCGTACGCTGGTACCCTTCAAGGGTGAGGTCAGGATGATCAATGTGAATCCCAGCATCTACGACGTGCTGGAGATGACCGGTTTCTCACAGTTCATGAAAATAGACAAGAAGAAAGGATAGGCTTATGACAACAGTAACTATTATTCTGGGAGTGCTGGTGGTATTGCTGGCTCTCGCATTCGTTTATCAGTTGAGGGTGAACAAGAAACAGCAAGAGGAGGCTGCAGACCTTCTGAAGGACTACCAGCGTCGTCTGGATGAGCAGCAGCGTCTGTTTGATGAGTACCAGCGACTGGAGAAGAATTTCGACAATGTGGGTAAGGGCTATGAGAAGGCACTGCTGGCCTTCGACAAGTTGGAAGAAGAGAAGCAGACCCTGGTCGAGGTGAAGGAAGCCCTGCTCAAGCAGGTGCAGGAACTGACGGAGGCTAATAAGCAGTTGCGGAAAGAGAATGCAGTGAAAAAAGGCTGAGCAGTGATATGAAGAGAAATAAGTCTTGTCATTCATTGGCTTGGCTGTTGGCACTGCCGATGATGATGTGGTCACTGGCAGGCCAGGCTACCAATTATAACATCGGGTTTGGCCCTCTGGAGCAAAGCAACACTGAAAAGATGGTGAAGAGTCCGGATGGTACTGGTCTCACTTTGTGGACATATGTTAAAAACGGATCCGTCGAAAACCTCAATTACTCTCAGAATGCCAATGAATTGAACTTCTATATGCCAGCCTCGAGTAATGCGGTGAACTCACTGTCGCTGACCACCTTTAAAACCTTCTCAGGTATGCTTAAGGGCATCACCGTGAGTTGTTCTGAGGCTTCTGGTCTGACTATCAAGGCATACGTCGGGCAACAGGAATTGGGCGAATTGACCTATAATCAGAAAATCGGCTATGTGAGTTCGAATCTGTCGCATGCTGTTCTGTCACAGCCTGTGACGCTCGAGTTCATTGCTTCGTCGCAGGCAGCCAATGGCGTGAACGTTTCTCTCAAAAATGTTTCGATTGACGTCGATGAGTCCGTCGCCCCCCTTGAGGATGACAAGCCTGTGACCTTCGATGCTTCGGAACTGTCGGGAAAAGATCTGTCGAAGTATTCTTATCAGGGTGTCCTCTTCACTCTGAACAAGGAGAATGGTGATGGCTTTGAGGCTGAAGACAACGGTATTTATATCGGGAGTGTGCAGACAGATGCCGCTGTAGCCGAAATAGTCAGCAATTATTCTCCTAGTGATCCGGGCTATGCCATTGATTTCGCCGGTGGTATCACCTTGCTGGTACCCAAAGGGAAGGGCTATATATCGATAGAGGCCCAAAACGAAAGCACCCACGCCTTCCATGTGAAGATAGGTGGGGCAGCGCCAGTAGAGGTGTCCAGCCTGGAACGTGATTGGCTCGAAGTGCCCTACGATGTGGAGGATGACACCTATATTTATATATATATGGTACAGAAAGCCAGTGGTACCAGGATTGGCAGGCGCGCCACTGCCCATGGTGTGATTTATAAAGTCAAGTGCGCCAGTGCTCCTACATTGGTTTCTGGCGATGCCAATGGCAGCGGTGATGTCGACAAGGATGATGTGCAGATGATCGCGGATTATATTTTAGGAAAGAATCCTGCAGGTTTCAAAAAAGCACAGGCTAATGTCGATGGAGACGGTGACGTCACTGTTGTCGATCTGGTGAAGGTGATAGAAATCATCTTAAGCCAGACGCCCTAGCGGGAAAAGGTAAATTAAGATTTTTTAGAAAAAAAATCCCGAAATGTTTGGTCATTTCGGGATTATTTATTATATTTGCACCCAAATAGGATGTGTTTATTACTATAGATAACTTTTTTAATAATATAATAATTATGAAGAAACTATTTACTATGTTGGTGGCATCTGTCTGTTGCACAATGGCTTATGCCCAAACGATTAGTGTGAAAGATGTGAATGTCGCCAAGGGCGGTACTGGTCAGGTTGAGGTTTCAATTGCCAATCCTACTAACTACACGGCATTCCAGTTTGATCTGAAATTGCCTACTGGCGTCAGCGTCAAAGAGGCAAAACTGAAAGGCGAGTATGGTACATCGCGCCATTTCTTGAATGGAAAAGTTGGTGATAAGGTGCGTTTCTTGTCATACGACGATGCAAATGCTAAATTAGCAGAAGGTGAAAAGGTTCTTCTCACTTTGGAGGCTACTGCTGAAGCAGAAACCGCTGCCATGACAAGTGATGGTATTGTGATCGTCGATCCTGAGGGAACTTCTGTTGGTGGTGAGGAAACGGCTTCTGCTAATATCAATGTTTCAGAGGGCGTGAAAATTGAGGTTCCTGCAGGTAAGAAGTTGATGATGGTAAGTGACAAAGCACTTGACTTCACCTCTTTGGAGTCACAGGGAGTAAAGGCTTTCATCTGTACAGGTTATGAGGTCCTTCCTGACAAGAATAGATTCTGGATGACCCGAATAAATGATGTTCCTGCAAACACCCCGATTATGGTGAAGGCTGATGCCGAAGGCAATTATACTGTTCCTGAAGGTTTGTCGAACTACTGCTATCCTAAGAGTTTCCTCAGTGGCGATGCCAGCAACACTGTAACCATTGACTATAGTGCAGACTATAAGTACTTTGGTGTTTCCAAGAGTACAGGTTCTATCGGTGGTATGTCCGAAGCTAAGCAGCCTACTGTTGAAGCAGGAAAGGCTTATTTCCAGGTTCCTGCAACAATTGTTTCGAATGTTGCTTCCGAAAAACAGAAGTTTACTCTTGGTGCTGGTGGAAGACTTGCTACGGTCAGTGACTACGACCTTGATTTCACAGAGATGGAGGCTACGGGTGCAAAAGCATATACTGTAACGGGCTTTGATACTAATCGCAAGGTTTGGATGACACAGGTTTCTAATGTAAATGCCGGTACTCCGTTTGTGATTCGCGGTAATGCCAATCAGGAGTGCGAGGTTACTTCAGTAGCAGGCAAGGCTGCTTATGTGAACTTGCTTGATGCTAATACTGGTGCAGATGCTGTGACTGTGAGTCCGACAATTGGTGAGAGTACAGTCTATGTTCTGAGCCTTGGTAAAGGTTCATGGGGAACTTTGGCCAAAGATTGGTCAGCCCCCAAGGGTAAGGCTTGGATGCTTATTCCGACCTCATTCCATAATAGTCTGCCTACACCGGCAGCAACCCGTGGTGGTAATAGGGAGATTACTGAGCAAGTGGCAGAGGTGATTTGCCTTGAGGTGAGTGGAATCGGAGATCTTGACGATAGCGATGTAACGGGTATCAGCCGTATTGCAGTAGAAGATGGCAACGATACTTGGTACAACCTGAGTGGTCAGCGCATCAGTACTCCGACCAAGAAGGGCCTGTACATCAAGAATGGTAAGAAAGTGATTGTGAAGTGACAAAAGTAATAAATAATCACGCATAAAAATAAAATAAATCCCGAAATGTTTGGTCATTTCGGGATTTATGCTTAAATTTGCAGCGCAAAATAATAGAATGTGCAACAATATAAAGAATGTATATATTTTTAAACGTTTAAAATATTAGAGAAATGAAAAAGAAGTATTTTGCTCCAGAAATGGAAGAAGTCGAGGTTGAAGGCATTGCTCTCCTCGTGGGTAGTGTTACTTGTGAAGACGAGACAAAGAAGGAAAGTGATGATGCATGTATTGGTGAAAGCGTAGACGACATGTAATATCATCAAGCCCAAAAGAAAATCCCGGAATTCAATTCTGGGATTTTCTTTTTACCGTCCTGATAATACAAGATCGAACGTATAAATTTCTTACATTAGGCCTTTCTTCATTAGGCTTTCAGCGAATTCTTCTACATGTTTGGTTATTATTTCAAGAGAAATGTCGTAAATGTCAGACATCTCACTTGCGACAGTTTCCACATCTTTATTTTGACAGAAGAGCCTCAGCATGTCTGCCCCGCTCTCGTTCAATGTGAATGTTTCCTTTAATTCAGCCGTCTCCTTATCCTTTACTGCCACCACGAAATAATCAGCCAATGGCAGGATCTCAATTTTATAGTTCATCTTCCTCTTTCTCCTTTTTTTTGTTTTTGTAGTTGTTGTAGGCAACTAGCATTTCGTATTGCATTTTGTCTCTGTTATCTTCGCACACTTCAGGGTAGCAGCGTCGAGTGGCCTGACATCGTTTGAGCATGAAACAGTTGGGATAGTCGAAACAGGTGGCACAGGCTGATATTTCGTCATTTGTCTCACGGAAATTCTGCAGCATCTCTTCATCCCAAGTCTCGCTGTTGATATGGCTGACAAACTGGTCATTTGTGTAATGGTCACATTTTCCGATATTACCTATCGGGGTTATGGTGATACATCCATCGTTGTCAGCCATGCATCTGTTGATCTTAATCTTTCTTCTCAGTTTGATCTTTTTTAAGAATCCATAGTTGGCAAGCCTGTTTCGGATTTCCTTCATCTTCAGGAATACAATTCTGCGCTTTTGATCATCATGAATGGCTGTTCTTCCTTTCTCTTCTTCAAAGAGTTGATGCACGTAAACATGTATACCATCCGTATTCGGGAATTCGCTGTGGAGTTCTTCTGTCAATTCCAAGAGATTGTCTGCGTTGTGCATATCGATGTTCAGACGTATAACAACTTGTATTTCTGCATCTTGAAGATGATGAATATTGGATATGACACGCTTGTAGGCATTCACATTCTTATAAATGAAGGCTTTGTTCCGGTTGTATACTTGCTCAGTGCCGTCGAGTGTGATCTGAACACGTTTTAGTAGCCATAGTTCTCGAGCCTCTGTTATTGTCTCGTCATCAAACAAGTAGCCGTTACTAATCATATTTGATTTATAATCGATACCGGCATCCTTCAACCGTTGGCTAATTAGGGAAATGACACCTTTATTATATAAAGGGTCGCCGCCATACCATGTTATTGATACTTTTTCACCATGACTGTGGCTGATAATGTAGTCGGCTATACGTTGCGCCATATCATCACCCATAGGTATTCGAGGCTGTCCCATCTCAAAACAATAGAAACAGCGCGCGTTGCAGTCGGTGGTGGTCATGATCGTGTAGTGGGTGATGGCAGTCACTGGTTTGGCTACCGTTTTTGCCACATTCCTTATCTGTCGGCTTAACAGACGGTCATCGTGAGATTCTGGGACCAGAAACCACTGCTCAATCAGTTGGGGCAGGGCAGCGGGGGTTGTCTTGTACACCTTCGTTTCTTCGGGGGTGAGCAACAGTAGGGCCTTCGTCATCGTGTGGTAGAGCAACAGACCTTCGTCCACAGGCTGTTCCACCACATAATACATCGGCCGATAAGTTTCCCCATTCTTCACCTTCTGCTTCTTCAGAAGTCGGTCGAAGGGCTTGGCTATGTCATAGATGATTTGCATAATTTCTTCAATTTGTCTGCAAAGATACACATTTATTATAATATAACCAAGAAAGTTGTCAGACTTCTTCTATGATTGTTCTCATCTTACACTTTCCGTTTAACCCAATAGAGGGTGTCTGAGGTGGTGTGCTTGTCCTGGAACTTGTATTCCGGACGGCTGAGGTAACTGCCGATCTTCTGGAATGAAGAGGTCTCTTCCTTGTAGCCCTTGAAGTGGGATTTGAGCAGGGCGGAGAGGTCTTTCAGCGGCATCGAAATGTGCAAGTAAATTCTCTAAAGAAATTCTTTTAAAATCTTGTCTAAGCCTCCATGATAATGACTATATTACTGATATTCAGATATTTATAACATGGAGGCTCAAACTATTATCCTCCATATCATAAACTGTTTATTTCCAACATGTTAGTTAATATTATGGAGACTTTAATATATTTTGTAATCACTTTTATAGTTGACTTAAAAGATATGACGCTCAGCCAGTTCGACAAGAAGGCAGCAGACACTAATGCCGACGGCGAGTAAGAGGACTGGACTTGGTGACTATCTTTCTGCATTTAACAGATAAACAGTAAATAATTCCCGAAATGCTTGCGTGTTTCGGGAATTATTCGTATCTTTGTGACCTAAATCGAATTGATAACTAAAATAAAAAAGAAATATGAAGAAAATTCTATTAACTCTATTGGCCTTCTTATCAGTGGCCACGGCGAATGCAGAACCAGTTTCCAGACAGCAGGCTTTGAAGAAAGCAGGGCAGTTCATGCCAGGGAAGAAGTTTAGCGAGTCTAAGGCTTCGACACGAAGTGATGAGTCGGATGCCTTCTACGTGTTTAATGCCGAAGGTAATGGCGGATATGTCATTGTCTCTGGCGATGACCGCACGACGGAGATCTTGGGCTATTCCAAGACGGGTAACCTCGATATGAACCAGTTGCCAGAGAACCTGAAATGGTGGCTCGACGGCTATGCCCGTCAGATAAAGGCTTTGGGCTCGTCGCTACAACCGACAAAGAAGGCTGCGACCCGCAGCGCCGGTAGCAAGGCCGTCATCCAGCCGCTGATTAAGACACACTGGAACCAAGGGAATCCCTATAACCTGATGTGCCCTGATTGGAAAGGCCGAGACTGGCGGGATGACGGATTCGCTACTGATAATGAAGGCAATTACAGCGCAGACAATATTTGTGTCACGGGCTGTGTGGCTACAACAATGGCCCAGATTATGTACTATCATCAGTACCCCAAAAGTTGCCCTGCCATTCCAAAGTATAATACGGATTCCTATGGTTGGAACATGAAGGCACTACCGGCTATGACCTTTGATTGGGAATCCATGAAAGAAACGTATAAAAAGACTGAGGCTGATGCTTCGGCGACAGCCGTTGCTACTTTGTTCCGTTATTGTGGCCAGGCTGTCAGCATGGACTATGACTTGGACGCATCAGAGGCTGGGCTTTATCCTAATGTCTTAATCGATGTTTTTGGTTATAGCAAGAATATACGCATCATCTACCGTGATGTCTTTACCACGAGTCAGTGGGAGGATATCATCTATGGAGAACTGGCTGCCGGGCGTCCTGTTCTTTATTCTGGTCAGGCAGATGTCGGAGGCCACCAGTTTATTGTTGATGGCTATGATGGCAAAGGTCTCTTCCACATGAACTGGGGATGGGGTGGCATGAGCGATGACTATTTCGTGTTGTCGCTTGCTGATCCTGACAGCCAGGGCATCGGTGGCAGTGCAAGTGGCAAAGCCTTCCAATATAGTCAAGATGCACTGATTGGTGTACAGCCCCCAACTGAAGGTGAAGTGCTGTTACCCCAGTTGGAAAGTAGCATCATAGAGAATACAACCGCCACTTATAATCGCGCCAGCAAGGACGCTGATTTCACTGAGGTGAAGTTTGATGGTGTTGTCTATGCCCATTATAATGTGCCGCCCACAGAGGCTTTAAGTGTTCAGTTGGGGTGGGCACTTTGTCAGAATGATCAGATCAAAAGGGTTGTGTCAAGTTTTTCTGATGCCTTTGGAACAGGGGAGATATACCCAGGTATCACTACGACGTGGCAGGCAACCTTTGGTGCTGGGTTGGAGTTAGGCAAATATCAGATCTGTCAGGTGTATAGATATAGTGACGATGATGCGTGGACCCTTTGTGTGCCTTATCATGACACTTCTTTCTTCGTCGCAGAGGTGACAGAGACAACGTTGACTGTCCGTCAGACACAATCTTCATTCACGGTGAACAGTATCACAGTACCAGAATATCCTTCGGCAGGGAATCCTATGGATGTGTCGCTTAACGTCACCAATGATGGAGATACCTTCGAGCAGGTTATTAATCTGTGGGTACAAAAAGAGGGCGAGTCTACTTGGACCAAAGTTAGTACGACTACCAGAAAGATTGACCCAGGCAAATCCGGTGATGTCGTGATAACATATAAACCATCAGCAGTAGGTACGTATACCTTGAAAGCAACCAAAACGGACTCACAAGATGCCTTGAAGACCACGCCTGTGACCGTGTATGCTACTATAAATACGACTATTAATAATATTAAATATGAATGCAACACTGGCGCAAAGACTGCTAAAGTGGTGGGGAATACCTTTACTTCATCAGATAGCCCTGCTGCCGCGGAGATTCCTGCAACCTTAACAGATAATGGTATAGAGTACACCGTGAAGGAAATTGCTGATAAGGCGTTTATGTATTGTTCTTCATTAGCATCGTTGACTATTCCTTCGTCCGTGGAATTTATTGGTGATGATGCGTTTTTTAATTGCTTCCATCTGGAGGAGGTTACTATTCCCGAAGGCGTCAAGCATATCGGCGAAATGGCTTTCAGTTATTGTAATTTTAAAACAGTGGTGAGTGCCATGAATAACCCCTGTGCTATAGACGAAAGTGTTTTCATGGACTCAAAAGTTGTCGATGGCGAGTATGTTGACGTGTTTACCTCAGCCAATCTGTTTGTGCCTATCGGCAAGAAGGATGTCTATGCAGCAGCCGATGTGTGGAAAAACTTCTCTAATATCTATCAGGGTGAACTGAAGGAAAGCACGGTAGAAGGTATTACATACGAATATGTAACGGGTGAAGATTTTGCCACTGTCAAGAAGGGAGACGCGTCTGTTCTGATATATAAAGAAGTAACCATTCCTTCTGCCATTTCGATAGGTGGTAATACATACAACGTGAAGAAGATTGATGACAGGGCTTTCTTCCAGGTAAACATTAAGGCTCTGACCATTCAGGAGGGAATCGAGGAGATTGGAAATCGTGCTTTCTATAATAATACAGTTATTAAAGATATTGTCTTGCCTGCAAGCGTGAAGCGTATTGGTGAGGCGGCATTCCGATATTGTTTTGGAATAACTGCCATAGAGTTGCCTGCATCGCTTTCAAGTATAGGTGACTATGCTTTTGGAAATACTGAAGACTTGACTTCTGTCGTTTCTTATATTGCAAATCCCTTTGCCATTGCTGAGAATGTATTTGGTATTGAAAACGGCGATAATCTGACACCTCCCACCGCCACTTTGTCTGTGCCTAAAGACACAAAGACCAAGTATGAATCTACTGCGGGCTGGAAGAAGTTCCCGTCAACCGTGGAAATGGATATTGTCATACCGACTGTCGATGTAGAGACCATCGTGAATTGCATTATGTCAGGCGAGTATCAAGAGAATGCAGACCTGAATAATGATAGTAAAGTGAATGCCGCAGACCTTGTTCTCTATCTGAAGAGCCTTAAAGAATAGCGGTTGTTGAAATAGGACACTATGTAATAAATAATTCCCGAAATACTTGGCTGTTTTGGGAATTATTTTTAAGGAGTCACATTATACGGGTTCCAGACAGTCGGCGGGGACATAGGTGATGGCGACTGCAGCCACACCATCGATCTGGATGAGGAAGTATTTGTTTTTCTTGATGCGTTTGATGACCCCTTCGACACCCTTGAAACGACCAACGGTGATACGGACACGACGGCCCATGTTGGAGGTGTCTCTGGCGTCAAGAAAAATGACAGATGCGTCTTGGGCGGATGCCACCCTCATGAAATCCTCCATCTGACGGTCTGGAACGTAAAGCAACTCTTTATGTCCATCGGGAGAAATCCTCATCATATATCTCATAGGTTCAAATTCTTTCCTATGCATTTTCAGATGGGTCAGAGTCTCTTGGGAAGCATGGACGAAGATGAGGTTGTGGATGGCAGGAACGAGTGTCTTACGAGGACCATCAGAAGAGTCTGACAGGTCGTAGTGCATGGGCACAAAATTGTCTACGCCCAAGGCGTCGAGTTGTTCCTTGATCCTCAGTTCACGGTGGTATGTGACCCGCATGGGATACCATCTGATGACTTCGCTACTTTCCATTTCGAGGGCAAAGGTACATAAAAAAGTGAAAAGTGAAGAGTGAAAAGTGAAAAATTTGCTACCGCCCCAGAAAAATCTTAATACTTCATTCTTCATTCTTTTTTCTTTTTTGTAACTTTGCAGCGTATTATATGCCATATCAATGTTTGGAATGCGTAATGTGGCTGGGAATCAGTGCATTATGAGGATAAAGGACATTGAATCGTTTATGTCAGCCGCTCTGCAGAAACAGGGTGACCCTCTCTTATTATCTTCACTTGCAAACAAATAATCATCATCATATGAAAAAGAACCATATTCTTTTGTTCTTGGCTGTAGTTACTGCTTGTCTGTTGACATCCTGCAGTACCCCCAAGAACGTGACGTATTTTCAGAACCGAAAAGCGTTGGACAAGGCTGTGCAAGGTTATCTCGCAGATGCCCGCATCATGCCGAAGGATGTGCTGACCATCACCGTCAGTACCACGACGCCTGAGGCTGCCAAGCAGTTTAACCTGGTGACGCCTACCTCTCAGACTCAACTCCAGAACTATCTCGTGGATAATGAGGGTATGATCAATTTCCCCGTTGTCGGTCAGTTGAAAGTAGGTGGGATGACTAAGACCGAGGCGGAGAAACTGATTACTAATGCAATCAGTCCCTATCTGAAGGAATCGGAGAATCCTGTTGTGACGGTACGCATGACGAGTTTCTCAGTTTCTGTTTTGGGGGAGGTTAATCAGCCTGGCACATTCCCGATAGAACGTGAGAAGATCAATGTTCTTGAAGCATTGGCGATGGCTGGAGACTTGACCATATATGGCGTCAGGAACAATGTAACGCTTATCAGAGAGGAAAGAGATGGCACCAAGAGTTACCACACCCTGAACTTGAATGATGCCAACATTGTGAACTCGCCCTATTACAATCTGCAGCAGAATGATATCCTGTATGTGGAGCCGAACAAGATCAAGGCTCAGAACTCCACTATCGGCAATATGACCACCCTCTGGTTGTCGGCTACCAGTATTCTGGTGTCGGTGGCTACATTGCTTGTCAGTATTTTAAGGAAATAGTATTTATCTGATTATGAAGAAACAAAAAATATATGATGTTCACCAGATTTGGATGGATTTTAAGTCAAATAGGAGATGGTTCGCATTATCGGTTGTCCTTTGTCTATTCTGTGGGCTTCTCTATATTTATTTTTCTCGTCCGGTATTCAGAGTGACGGGAAAGATCCTGGTGACAGAGAAAAAGAGCAGTTCGAGTTCTTCCAGTGCAGCCGTATTATTGTCGAGCCAACTACCTTTAGGGTTGGGCAGTAGTCTCGGGGGGGCCAATGGCGTCGAGAATGAGAAGGAGATTCTGAGTTCGAAGTTGTTGGCCAGAAACGTTGTCAATCAACTCGGACTTCATACCCAATATTACATTCACGGATTCTTGAAAAAAAGGTCGGCTTATAAGATCCAACCTATCAATGTGACTGTCAGTCCGGAAATGCTTCAGATGATGGATGACGGCCTCCCGATGATTTCACACAGCATCAGCCTTTCGGTCTATAAATCAGAAGATGGGTTCAGCATTGAAGGAGAGGTGCGCTCAGGAAAGAACAAGACAGAACTTCCTGAACAACATTTTGCAACTCTTCCGTTTACCATTTCTACCAATATTGGCAATCTGGTCCTTTCTGAGAATAAGGAACTGACGGCAGAGCAGATGAAACCTTATCAGAAAGACTATCAGATGGATGTCATCATCATCCCGCCGACTATCGCTGCTCAGCAATTTTCAAAAAGAGTAGCCATCAGTACGGCCTCCAAAAAAGCAACGAGTACCGTAGTCCTGTCCATGAATGATGAGAGCGTCTTACGGGGGTTCGACTATATTAATCGTCTGGTAGAAGAATACAATGTATTTTCGACAGAGGAAAAGCATAAGGAAGTCAGCAAGTATGACCAGTTTGTGAAAGAACGCCTCTCGATGGTAGATCAGGATCTTGGTCTCAGTGATCAGGACTTGGAAAGTTATAAGAAACGTTATCAGGTGACAGATGCGAGGGTGGATGCTGAAGAGGTGATGAAAAAGAAGAGTGGATATGAGTCTCAGATTGTCGGGCTGGGCATACAACTTCAACTTCTGAATTACATGAAAGAGTATGTCGAAGATCCTGCCAATGTATATGAGATTATACCCGTGAATCTCGGCGGGTTGGTTTCTTCCTCGGCAAGTTCTTCAGACGCTACTCCTGCTTCTTCTTCAAATGCTACGCTTGGTGATGTGGTTACTGTGATAGTCCGTCATAATAGTCTGGTGACAGAGCGGAACCTCCTATTGAAGAGTGCTACGGAGAAATCGCCTCAGGTGGTTCGCGTCACAGCGATGCTTGATGAACTCCAGCCTGTCATTAAGAATGCCCTGAAGCGGGATATAGAGTCTCTCCGCCTGCGCAGCAGTAGCCTGGAGCGTGAGTACAACAGGTATATGGGGCGTGTGGCTGATGCTCCGGAACAAGAAAGAACCCTAACGGAGATTGGCCGTCAGCGCAAGATCAAAGAAGGTGTGTATCTGTCTTTGTTGCAAAAGCGCGAGGAGAATGCCATGGACTTGATCAATACAGTGGAGAAAGGTCGTTTCATTGACATGGTTCAATACGACAGAAAAGTTAAACCGAGAACGAAGATCGTTTTGCTGTTAGCATTGGTAATAGGCATATTGCTGCCATATATCATAATATTTCTATATAGATGGACAAGAGGGACGGTTGGTGACTTTGAAGATTTGGCGTCTATGACTGCTCTTCCTGTGATAGGAACAGTTTCTGAGAAAAGTGATTCGTCGGAAGAGGCGTTCCGCCATATCCGAACTCAGTTCTTACATTTTTTGAAAGGTGATCAGAAAGTGGCTCTGTTTACATCTTATGCCAATGAAGATGCAAAGACGTACACTGCTATCAGCATGGCTGAGTCTTTGGCAAATACAGGCCTGAAGGTATTGGTATGTGATATGAATTTCCGTCACCCTGCTGTGGCTAACTATCTGTCTATCGCAGATGGTAAAGGCCTTTGTGATATCCTAGTAGAGCCTGATGAAATTACCCTGAGTTCATTGTCAGAATTGATGATGCCTTGCCCCCAGAAGGGATTTGATATTCTGTCAGTAGGCCATGCCCATCATGTTCATCCTGCTGATCTCCTGGGTTATAAGCGATTGTCTTCTGTGATAAATCTTCTGAAAAAGATGTATGATGTGATTGTTCTTGATTCTGCTTCTATGGCTACATATAGTGATACATTAGAAATAGCGGGGCTGGCTGATATCACTTGTTTTGTTTGCCGTAGAGGAGAAACTCCTAAAACAGTCGTTAGCAAGTTGGCTGATGGGCAGCTTCCTTCTCCTTGTCTTATATTGAATGACGTCAAGTCTTGAAGACTGAGAGTTTTAATCACCAAGTAATCAGGGCTACCAAGTGGTCTGGCATTACAGAAGTAATAGCCAAACTGGTAACGCCAATCTCCAGTATGGTGTTGGCACGTTTGCTAACACCTGAGGCTTTTGGCGTTGTGGCCACAATTGTTATGGTGATTTCTTTTGCTGAATTGTTTACAGATGCGGGCTTTCAGAAATATCTCATTCAGCATGAGTTCAAGGATCAGGAAGATCTTGAGCAGAGTACCAATGTCGCTTTCTGGAGCAATTTGTCTTTTTCCTTTTTCTTATGGGGTGTGATTTCTATCTTTGCAAATCCTTTGGCAGTCCTGGTTGGCAGTCCTGGTTGTGGTTTAGTTCTTGTGGTTGCATGTATATCTATTCCCCTGGAGGCTTTCTCAAGTATTCAATTAGCACTATATCGTAGACGTTTAGATTTCAAAATACTTTTTAAAGCCAGAATTGTCTCTTTATTTGTTCCTCTATTCTTTACGATACCTGTAGCCTTTTTATTGCGTAGTTATTGGGCTTTAGTATGGGGGATGATTGTGCAAAATGTTATGAATGCTTTGTTTCTGACTTGTTATTCCAGCTGGAAACCTACTTGGTTCTATTCATATAGGAAATTGAAGGAAATGTTTTCTTTCACAATCTGGTCATTAATAGAGTCTGTATCCATCTGGTTGACGGGATATGTGGATATTTTTATTGTTGGCACACTGTTGAATCAGTATTATCTGGGTTTGTATAAGACCTCAATGGCTTTGGTTGGGCAAATGACAGGTTTAGTGACTGCAGCAACAACCTCAGTGCTTTTTTCTTCACTATCAAGACAACAAAATAATGATGCAGAGTTCCGGATGATATTTTTGACATTCCAGAAATCTGTTAGTGTACTACTCATACCGATGGGTGTTCTCATATTCTGTTTCAGTGATACTATTACTCTCGTTGCATTGGGACGTCAGTGGGAAGAAACTGCCAATTTTATGGGTTTATGGGGGCTGACCAGTTCTATCATGATTGTTCTATCTCATTATGCATGTGAAATATATAGAGCTAAAGGACTCCCTAAATTGTCTGTTCTATCACAATGGCTTCATCTGATAGTGCTTTGGCCTGTTGTCCTGATTGCGGTTAGATATGGTTTTGAATCTTTATATATAGCCCGCTCTATAGTCAGATTTCAGGGATTATTCGTTGACATGGTGCTTATTTATATTCTCGTCCATATTTCACCATGGCAGATGCTGAAGAATATCTTTCCAGCATTAGTCTGTTCTATGATGATGCTGGTAGTTGCTTTTGCCTTCCGTGGGTGTTGTCATTCTGTCATAGAGGATCTGGTGTTGTTATTGGTGTGCAGCTTATTTTATATTGCCATCATAGGGTTGTTCCCAAAGGAACGTAAGATGATGAAGTCTTATTTGTTTACAAAGACAGGATGAAATTGTCGTTTACATTTGCATATCTTAATAATCGTTTCAAAGTCCTACTTTCTATATTATTAGAGAAATATGGTCATTGGATTCCTGATCGCCAATATCTGGAATTGAAATTCAGGATTTGTATGGGGGAGCGTTTGGATTTCCAACACCCAATGACTTATAATGAGAAGTTACAATGGATTAAATTGTTCGATAGAAATCCGGAGTACACTATGATGGTGGATAAAGTTGCTGCTAAGAATTATGTATCCACTATTCTTGGGGGATATGATCACATCATCCCAACACTTGGAATCTTTGAGCATGCAGAAGATATCAATTTTGATGTATTGCCAGATCAATTTGTGCTGAAATGTTCACATGATAGTGGAAGTCGTATCATTTGCCTTAACAAGAATTCATTAAAAATAAGGTCGGTACAGAAGAAACTAAACCGCTATTTGAAGCGTAATTATTTCTATAAAGACAGAGAGTGGCCTTATAAAAATGTACCCCCTCAAATCATTGCAGAAAAATACATGTGTGATGTCCAGAGTGAAAATGCTACTCCTGGTGATTTTAAATTTTATTGTTTTGACGGAAAGGTTGAATGCATATTAGTTTGTATGGATCGCTCAACGAATTTAAGTTTTTATTATTTTACGCGAGACTGGCAGTTCCTGAGATGGGATGTCAAAACTCAATATAAACAGCCAGGTTTTACTTTACCAAGACCTGAGAATCTTGATGAGATGATCGCTCTGGCGGAGAAACTGTCTTCCAGAGTCAGGCATGTAAGAGTTGATCTGTATGATATTGGGGGGAAGATTTATTTTGGAGAATATACATTTTTTACCAATTGTGGTTTAGATAGAACCATAACTCATGAATGCGATGTTTTTCTAGGAAAATTACTTCATCTATAACAAAGTGCATCTTTTTTATTATCTGTTTATCATTGAGGTTGCCATCGCCATCGTCGTATTAACCAATGTGGCTGAGTATGTCTTTATGCCTGTGAAAGAACGGACTTTAAGATATATTTCTGACGAGCGTTTGAATGTGTATCTGCTCTTATCATTAGGCGTTATTTTCATTTTTCATGCTTTTAAGAATCCTTTGACACTTGATGATATTCCTTTTTATGTGGATGCTTTTTATGAATCTGACAATGTCTCGTGGACAAGAGTTCTAAGTTTGGGGTATGAGTCTTTGAAAACGGAAACAGGATTTGCATTAATGATTAAGGCTGTTTCAAGCCTGTTCAGTTCTGACCAGGTCTTGTTTATACTGACAAGCGCTTTTATTCTGTTTGCTGTTTATTTCTCTATCAGACATTATTCCCCAATATTTTGGGTTTCTGTGTTTGTGTTTATGACAGATTCATTCCCTCAGTCCTTATTTATTCTGAGGGCATTCTTGGCCATTAGTATTTATCTGCTTTCTTTTCCGTTTATCATCAATAGGAAGATCGTTCCTTTCCTTTTGCTCAGCGGCATCGCATTTTCGCTACACATGTCGTCTGTCATGTTCTTACCAGTTTATTTCCTATATGGGATTAAGAATTGGCGCTATTTGTTATCGTTGTTGCTGTTCTTGGCTGTGTTGTTGATTGCCAGTTTCAATACTCTTTTGCCATGGTTTGTGGAGTACGTTATTCCAGAATATGCCTATTATATAATTAATGCCGATAATTATGAAGGTGCTAGTTGGAAGATGCCAGCATTATTATCTGCCATTCTCCTTTTCAGGGTAATTGTGATGAGAGAACACTTTTTTGAAGATGGTATCAATCGTCTCTTGTCCATAGCCATGATACTGGCCGTTATTGTCTATACGGCGGGTATGGGATTCGGATTTGGACTGACGAGTCGTGTGGCAATGTCTTTTACGAATATGACATTTCTGATATTACCCAACACACTTCAGTATATCAAGTCGTCATCATGGCAGTTCGCCTGTGCTATTGTATATATTCTATTCAATAGTTTTTTCTTCTTTAAGAGTACTTCAGATGTGCTTTGGGCCAGTTACCAGTTGCTAGAGATTTGACATGAACAAGATTGTCGTCTATACTGCCATCTTCAATGACTATGACTGGTTGAAGGATCCTGTTGTAGTGCCAAAAGAAATCGATTTTGTCTGTTATACCGATTCTAACAAGATTCATTCAAAGGTATGGAAGATTGTTAAGGTAGATACAAATGGGGAGCCCCCATCTTTAATAAACAGGAAAATAAAACTGTTGTATCCATATACAGAATTAAAGGACTATGATTATTCGCTTTATGTTGATGGTTCCATCATGATAAAAGGTGATATCAGCGTTTTCCTCCATAAATACATATCAAAGGATTTAGTCATGATGAATTTTCGGCATCCGCGTAATAATTGCATCTTTGTGGAGATTAAAAGGTGTTTAAGGCGGGGAAATGCCGATCCTGCTCAATTGAAGAGACAATTTGAGGATTACAAAAAAGCAGGCATGCCAGAGCATGCAGGACTGTCGGATAATAAGATTATCCTGCGTCATCATCATAGTGAATTAGGAAAGAAACTGATGGATGACTGGTTTTACCATGTTGTTAACTATTCCGGTAGAGATCAGACCTGTCTGTCGTATGTTCTTTATGCGAATCAAGTAAAGTATTCTTTTTTTGAAGAAAAAATTGAAAAGAACCCCTATTTTGAAACTTGGCCCCACAACACGGTAGAGTGGTATATCCGTTATTGGAGACATTTCAAGTGGTTTTGTGAAAGACATCGTCTTTTGGGTGGTATGATCAGTTGGGTGGATAGAACAATCAAACCATGGCTGTTAGCAAGAATCAAATAGAAAAGCCATATTACGAACTTGTCTTCGTTGTGTTGGTATATAGGAACATAGATGTGTTGCGGCAGTTCTTTTCTACCTTGACATTGTCATTTAGTTACCGTGTTATTGTTGTCAACAGTTTCTTTAATCATGAAACAGAGGAGGCTTGTCGGGCATTGTCTAAAGAATATGATGCAGATTTCATTCCTGTACCCAATAAAGGGTTTGGGGCCGGGAATAATTCTGGGTGCCAGTATGTCATGGATCATTATCAGTATCGTTACCTCATTCTTTCCAATTCTGATATTATCATCAGGGACATCACCTGTTTGAGTCAACTGGAAGAGCAGAAGGCTGTTTATGCCGCAGATGTCAGAATGGAGAATGGGCATCGTCAGAATCCTCATCTGCCATTTAGAGTCGGGCTTTATCTTAAACTTCTTGACCTGTCTTACCAGTGGAAAAGCAATGTGTTGATGAACATCGCGTTTGCTTTTAACCGCATATTGAGGGAAATGGTGGTCATCTGGACCAAACTGAATGGAGGTCGAAAGGTAAAGGTGTTTTCTGCTCATGGCTCATTTATCATACTGACGTATCAGGCATCGCGGGCACTAAGTCCCATTTTTCATGAAGAGATGTTCTTATATAATGAGGAATTATATCTGGCTCATCGATGTTACCAGTTGGAAATTCCAATATATTATGTGCCAAAGTTGAAAGTCACACATTTGGAAGGTGCCAGTTCGAACATTCAAAGTAATTCCTGGGAGAATCACGAAGAATCGTACAGTGTTTTGTCATCGTGGATACGGGAACAGCATTTATAATGAAAATATGTTATCTTTAAATACGCCTATATTGTCATTCCTCAGAAGCACCCTTCAGGGAGAAAGTGCTTCAGAGGAGGTTGTCAAGTCTATTGACTGGAAGGATCTGAAGGTGTTTGCTGCCAAACAGGCAATTGTGGGAGTGGTCTATGAAGGTGTGAAACTCTGCCGTCAACAATATCCAGAACTCGTTGAGAAGAAGGAACTGATGAGTTGGTTCTATGCAACAGATAAGAAAAGAAGACGTTTCGAAGTGGCTAGCCAAAGAATTGTAGAACTTTCGAAGATGTTTGAAAAGGCTGGTTTCAGGTCGTGTATCCTGAAAGGGCAGGGACTTGCTCAGATGTATCCTGTACCAGAGAGCCGGATAGTTGGTGATATTGATATTTGGGTGGAGGGTACGCGCAAGGCCATCACGGATTTTGTACACTCAAAAACACCGGGAACATTTGAACAATATCATCACATAGACTTCCCGATATATAAGGATGTGGCCGTTGAAGTACATTATCTCCCTTCGCAGATGTCAAGTCCTTTGCACAACAGACGCTTGCAGAATTATTATAAAAGTCATCAGGCAGAGCAGTTTGCGAATGTTAATTCTGCGCTGGGCGAACATGTATGTACACCGACGAAAGGTTTCAATGCCATCTTCCTGCTGTCGCACATGATGCGTCATTTCTTTAATGAAGGCATCGGACTGAGACAGTTCATTGACTATTATTATCTGCTGAAACAGGGATTTCCTGATGTCGAGAAGGAGGAATTCTACAAGACGGTCGGTCATCTTGGCATGAAGAAGTTTGCTGGAGCAGTGATGTGGATTCTGGAGAATGTGCTGGGCTTGGATTATCGTTATTTGTTGATGCCTCCTCATGAAAAAGCAGGAAGATTCCTTGCCAAGGAAACCTTGGAGACGGGAAACTTTGGCTCAATGGATTCCAGATACACTTTCAGAGAACGCGGTGCCTTGGCAACTGCTCTCACTGATATCTATAGAGATTTTCTCTTGGCGCAGATGTTTCCCTCAGAGGCCTTGTGGAAGCCTATAGCGAAGTTGACAAACCAAAGATGGAAGTTGAAAGATCGTTTGGCTGAAGTGAAGTGATATGGTAAAAACAATTGGTCGGAAAAATATATTGTTCGTCTGTGGTGTCTTCTACCCAGAACCTGTCGTTTCTGCTAGATTGCAGACAGATTTGGCAAAGAAATTGTCAGAAAACCATTCTGTGACAGTCTTGAGACCTCGTCCGACAAGGCCAAAAGGCTTTTCTTTCCCGGAGTATGACTATTCGACATTGCCATTCAAGGTCGTGGAGATAGATTCCTATACCTGTCCAGCATCCTCAGTGTTAGGAAGATTTAGGGAGAGTGTCAGCCATGGCCGATGGTGTGCTCGATACATTCGGCAACATCATGATGAAATAGATTTTATCTATAATGATTCCTGGCATCTTTTTGGGGTCTACCTGGTGGCTAAAGTGGCTCATAAATATAGAATACCCTATATCACTCCTGTACAGGATGTTTATCCAGAGTCACTTGCCTCCAAATTACCAGACGTCAAGTCCTTGAAGAGTGTTGTCATGTGTTTGCTGTCTCCATTGGACCATTTTGTACAGTCTCATGCAGTCTTTGTACAGACAAATTCAGAGAAGATGGCAACCTATTTGTCTGTGAGCAGACAAATTGACAGGAGCAAGTTCATTGTTGCTAGGAATTGGCAGGATGAGAAGCCTTTTCTTGAATATGCCAAGAATCGGAAACAGAAAACTAAAGGTAGTCCGTTCACTTTTATGTATGTAGGAAATGTCGGACCATTAGCAGGCATTGATGTCTTGTTTGATGCTTTTGAAAAAACAGAACTCAAAAATGCCAGACTCATTATCGCCGGTTCTGGGCCGGCAAAAGAATATTTGTGTCGTAAAGCCAAACACTATTCTTGTACTATTGAGTTTCGGGATGTGCCGACAGGAAAAGTTCCTGAGACACAGTCAATGGCAGACGTACTGTTGCTACCTGTTAAGAAAGGATTTGCGAAGTATTCTGTTCCTAGCAAACTGGTAGCATATATGTTTTCTGCAAAACCTATCATAGCAAGTGTAGATGCGGATAGTGATACAGCAGAATGCGTTAGGGGTTCTGGTGCAGGTTGGGTTGCAGAGCCAGAGAGTGTGAAGTCATTGGGGAAATGTATGGAACAGGCGTTCTACTCTTCAGAGGATATCTTGCGCCAAAAAGGTGGAAGAGGGTATGATTATGCTATGGATAAGTTTTCAAAGAAAGAAAACTTAGAGATTCTGAGTCGTATCTGTGTTGATATTTTAAACAAATAAGATTAATATGCAAGGTGTAAGAGCGAAGATAGATTATGAATTAAAGCATCATAGCAGCCTCTCGAAAATTTTCAGGGTGCTTGCCAGTTGTTTGATGCGTCTGTGGGGTGTGTTTGTCAAGACAGACGACAAGATGGTGCTGTTCAGTGCTTTGGGGCGTCGTTACAATGACAGTCCGAAGGCTATTTACGAGTATATGATCAGTCTGCCGTCATTCAAGGATTACAGACTCGTCTGGGCTCTGGAGGATATGGACACAGAAATACCAGGCCATCCTATGAAGGTGAAAGCCGACTCTGTTCGTTATTTCTGGTTGTCGCTGAAAGCCCACTATTGGATTACCAGTGTGAATATAGAGCGCAGTCTGCGTTATAAGAAAAAGAATTGTATCTATCTGAACACATGGCATGGCGTGTCGCTGAATGCGGTGGGAAATGGTGTACCAGGGCGCAATGACTTTGATTTCAGTCATCTGAATTTCTTCTGTTATGAAAGTGAATGGAACAAACGGCTCTTGATGCAGAGTTTCAATGCTCCAGAACATATTATGCTGGCAAGTGGACTCCCTCGGAATGATGCACTCTATCATGTGACAGACAGTAGGATCTTGGAACTGAAACATCAGTTAGGCCTACCTCTGGATAAGAAAATAATACTGTATGCTCCTACATGGAGGGACAGTGACGATCAAGGAAAAACTTATTCGTTGAAGCCGCCGATCCATTTGGAAAAATGGGAGGAGAAGTTGAAAAGTGATTATGTCTTGTTATTTAGGACACACCATTATACGACGCAATTGTTAGGAGTAGAGTTCAATGCTTTCGTCCGCGACTTCTCATCATATCCTACTATCAATGACTTGTTTATGGTGAGCGATATCCTGATTTCTGACTATTCTTCTTGCATCACGGATTTCTCCATTTTGGAACGGCCCGTCATTTGTTTTGCTTATGATTACGATACTTATGCTGTGAGGCGCGGTGTAAATATCGATTTCAGGACGGAAATGCCAGGTGGAATACAGACGACAGAAGATGAGGTGATAGAACGCATCCTGACCATGAATGTTGAGGAGGAATGCCAGAAGACCCGTGAGATGCTGAAGAATAAATTTACCTATATTGGCGGTCACGCAACTGAAATCTGTGTAGAAAAAGTGTTCAAAATAAAAAATACCACCCATAGTTGAAGGTGTTCCATTTTTTTTTTGTAACTTTGCACCCTTGAAAAGGAATGACAGGTAACCAATGAGTGAAATAAAGGCGGATAAAGAAACTGAAATACGGTATATTGCTGATGGTATGAGCGCTTTCGAGCGCAATACTAAGCGGATTCTTGACTGTATCGCTGCTTTGGTGGCGCTGATTGCTTTTTCGCCGTTGTTTTTGTTCTGTTATATTGCTGTCAAGCGTGAAGATGGTGGACCTGCCATTTTCAAACAGGAACGGATTGGGCGTTTTGGGCGCCCATTTACCATCTATAAATTCCGCTCGATGAAGATGGATGCGGAGCACGGGAAGCCCATGCTGCTTCAGGATGGTCATATGGATCCCCGTCTGACCAAGATCGGGCGTTTCCTCAGGAAGCATCATCTCGATGAACTGCCGCAGTTGTGGAATGTGTTTATCGGCGACATGGCCTTTGTCGGACCTCGTCCGGAACGGGCCTATTACATCAAGTTGATAGAGAAGGAGGATCCCCGTTACTATATGCTCTATCAGATCCGTCCTGGTGTGACGAGTTATGCTACTCTCTATAATGGTTATACTGACACGATGGAGAAGATGCTTATACGGCTTCAGTATGACCTTGACTATCTGGAAAATCGTTCGTGGGCCTTGGACGCTACCATCCTGTTAAAAACATTTCTCTATATCGTCTTTGGGAAGACTTTCTAAAGAAGAAAGAGTAATCAATAAAAAAGTCTGCAGCGTGCTGCAGACTTTTTTTATTCAATAATGTTTGTCTCTTTCCACTTTTCTATTATCGCCGTCACATCCTGGAGGGCTTCTTCTTCCGACACTTCATATTCCTCGCATAGAACCCTGATAAGGTCTTCTATGGTGAAGTCACCTATTTCAGAAGCCTTCTCCCATAACAAGGCGGCTGTTTCATTCAAACACATCAAACGGCCGAAGTCAACGGCTTCCAGCCCTTCTCCGATAATCACTTTCTCGCCACATACGTCGCGAAGCACAAGTCCTTTCTTTTGTCTCATATTTGTTGTTCCTTTTATTCTTTGTTTACGATGGCCTGGCTGCATATCTCTGCCGCCTCCTGATCAGGCAGACAAGACAGATTCCATATAGGTATCGTTGCTGTCAACAGGTTCTCGGTCTCATGCAAGCCATCCGCCATCTTTTTGTTCCATCGCATGCCTGAGATGCTCATGGCAATGGCAACATAGGCTTCAACAGGTTTCATACGACGGATTTCGTTACGGGGTGCCTGTTTCAGTTTGACGATGCCACCAATGGGGTAATCGACATTTCTATAGCAAGGCGTCTTGCCACTCCAAGGTGATCCGTAGACACGGGCCTCGCCATCGATGATGCGGACCACCGGATTGTCGTCATTGACCAGTTCCGTCCCTTCGATATGCTTGAGCCAGAGTTGCGAGTGGGTGCTCTTGCCGGTTCCGCTTTTGCCAAGGAACATATAGGCCTTGCCCTGATAACTGACTACGGAAGAGTGGAAGAGAGTCGTCATCTTGTCAGAAGTGATGAAAGTGTACATCATCATAAGACCGCTATTAACCATAAAAAGCCGTTGACCTCCTGTATAATAGACTTTTCCTTCCTTGTAGTTGTGACTGCATACCAGCCACCCCATGACCTTATTCCCGAGTTGGTATTCGAGCACCGTATTCCCCTCAGGTGTTTCGCCGCAAATGATTGACAGTCCTTCGTCCTCCTGCCTATGATACTCTTTATATATAATAGGTGTATCTGACTTCTGGATACGAAGGGTAAAAAGAGTGTTATCCTCCTTTTCATCCCCAAAAGGCTGGTATTGCTTCATTTCTGTGAACATGGAATCTTCCGCATCCACAATAAAACCATGACCTGCAACAGTATAATGCTTCCTCATGATGAATTCCTATTTCTTGAGTGAGGCGATGGAAGCCTGGAGAGAGGCAATCTTCTCTTCGGCATCGGACTGCTTCTTACATTCGAGGGCGACCACCTGTTCTGGGGCGTTGGCTACGAAACGCTCGTTGGAGAGTTTCTTCTTGACACCGGCGAGGAAGCCCTCGAGGTGCTGCAACTGAGCCTCCATCTTGGCGATTTCGGCCTCTACGTCGATCATGTTGCCCAAAGGTACGGCATATTCAGTAGTGCCCACCATGAAGGTGCTGGCTGTTGATGCCTTCTCGCTGACAGAATCAATGCTTTCCAGGTTGGCCATCTTCATCACGGCATCGCTGTAGGTTCCTGCCAATTCTGAGTTGATGACTTGCAATGTCAGTTTCTCCTTCTGTGCGATGTTCTTCTGGGCACGAACGGTACGGATACCACTGATGACTTGTTTGATGGTCTCCACGTTGCTGAGGACTAACTTCTCATCTTCTGTGGGTTCCTCGATCTTCAGTTCTTGACGCATGATGCTCTCACCTTCCTTACGCTCGTAGAGAGCCTGCCACAGTTCCTCTGTGATGAATGGCATGAAGGGGTGCAGCATTTTCAGCAGGATATCGAAGAAGCGCAGTGTTGCATTGTAGGTTTCACGGTCGACAGGCTGGGCCTCGCCATTGACATAGGCAGGCTTTACCATCTCGAGATACCAACTGGAGAACTCGTCCCAGAACAATTTATAGACAGCCATCAGCGCCTCAGAGATACGATACTTCGAGAAATGGTCGTTCAGTTCCGCATTGGCTTCCTTGAGTTTGGCTTCAAACCAGGCTACAGCAAGTTTGGCAGCGCCAGTCTGATCGACATCTGCTACCTGCCATCCCTTCACCAGACGGAAGGCGTTCCAGATCTTATTGTTGAAGTTACGTCCCTGCTCGCAGAGTGCTTCGTCGAAGAGAATGTCGTTGCCGGCAGGTGCAGAGAGCATCATACCCATACGCACGCCGTCAGCACCAAACTTCTCGATGAGTTCGATAGGATCGGGTGAGTTACCGAGTGACTTCGACATCTTACGGCCTAGTTTGTCGCGAACGATACCAGTGAAGTACACGTTTTTGAAAGGCATGTCGCCGATATACTCATAACCGGCCATGATCATACGGGCCACCCAGAAGAAGATGATATCCGGGCCAGTCACGAGGTCGCTGGTGGGGTAGTAGTACTTGATCTCCTCGTTGCCGGGGTTGTTGATACCGTCGAAGAGGGAGATGGGCCAGAGCCAAGATGAGAACCATGTGTCGAGGGCATCCTCGTCCTGACGCAGATCTGCATCTGTCACCTTCGGATCCTTCTGCTGGGCCATCTGCAGGGCCTGTTCACGTGTCTCTGCCACCACGAAATCGTTGGCGTCATTGTAATAGTAGGCAGGGATACGATGTCCCCACCAGAGTTGACGTGAGATACACCAGTCCTGAATATTCTCCAACCAGTTCTTGTATGTGTTCTTATATTTGGTTGGATAGAACTTCAGTTCATCGTTCATCACTGGCGGCAGGGCAATCTCGGCAAAATGCTTCATAGAGAGGAACCACTGCATCGACAGACGTGGCTCGATGGCTGTGTCGGGATTACGCTCAGAGTAGCCAACCTTATTGGTGTAATCCTCAATCTTCTCCATCAGGCCGGCCTCCTGCAAGTCCTTGGCAATCTGCTTGCGGCAGTCCATACGATCCATACCGACATAGATGGGTGATTGCTCTGAAATGGTGCCGTCAGGATTGAAAATGTCGATGGTCTCAAGGTTGTGCGTCTTACCGAGCATATAGTCATTAGTATCGTGAGCCGGAGTCACCTTCAGACAACCCGTACCGAACTCGATATCCACATAGCGGTCTTCAATAACAGGAATCACGCGGTTCACCAGAGGTACGATGACCTTGTGCCCCTTGAGCCACTGGTTTTTCGGGTCCTTGGGGTTGATACACATGGCCGTATCACCCATGATGGTCTCAGGACGAGTCGTGGCCACCACTGCATAATATCCCTTGGCATCCTTGTGGACTACATTGCCGTCGGCCTGAAGTTGTTCAATGTTCAATGTTCCATCTTCAATATCCGCTACGTAGTACTTCAGATGGAACAGATGACTCTGCTCCTCGCGGTAGATGACCTCCTCTGTGGAAAGGGCAGTGAGAGCCTTGGGATCCCAGTTCACCATACGGAGTCCACGATAGATGAGACCTTTGTTATAGAGGTCGACGAACACCTTGATGACACTCTGAGAGCGTTTCTCGTCCATCGTGAAGGCTGTCCGATCCCAGTCACAACTGGCACCCAGACGGCGGAGTTGTTTCAGGATGATGCCACCATGCTCACGGGTCCAGTCCCAGGCATGCTCAAGGAACTGCTCACGGGTGAGATCGTGCTTCTTGATACCCTGTTCTGCAAGTTTCTTCACCACCTTGGCCTCTGTGGCTATCGAGGCGTGGTCAGTGCCAGGTACCCAAAGGGCGTTCTTTCCCTCCATACGGGCACGGCGCACTAGGATGTCCTGAATCGTATTGTTGAGCATATGGCCCATATGGAGCACACCGGTCACATTGGGCGGTGGGATGACTATCGTATAGGGTTCACGTCCGTCGGGTTTGCTGGCGAAGAGTTTGTGGTCGAGCCAGTACTGATACCATTTCGATTCGACCTCTTTTGGGTCGTATTTACTTGCAAGTTCCATGCTTAATATTTAATTATTTTCAAAAATCGCTGCAAAATTACTAAAAATCCACCAAAAAGTATTATCTTTGCCCCAATAATTTAGTTTTTATGCATACAAAAGAAGAAAAAATGCGGGCTTTCGGACGGTTTCTTGACGTATTGGATGCGTTAAGGGCCAATTGTCCGTGGGACAAGAAACAGACCAATGAGAGCCTGCGACCCAATACCATCGAGGAGACCTATGAACTCTGCGATGCCCTGATCAAGAACGATATCCATGACATCTGCAAGGAACTGGGGGATGTGCTTCTGCACATCTGTTTCTATGCGAAGATCGCTGAGGAGAAAGGACAGTTTGACATGGCCGATGTGTGTGATGCTCTGACCCGGAAGATGATTACCCGTCATCCTCATGTCTATCATCCTTCACAGATTGAGGCCGAAGACCCGAAACCGCTGCCTTTCGTGCCTACGGAAGAAAATAGTCCAAGGAATCAGGGAATCAAGGAATTAGATTCCGAAGAGAAAAATCCTATATTCCAAGATTCCTTAGACAATCAAAAACTTTCCGTGGGACAGGTTCTGCAGAACTGGGAACAGATCAAACTGAAGGAAAAGGACGGTAATGAGCGTGTCTTATCGGGCGTTCCTGCGGCTTTGCCCAGTGTCATCAAGGCCTACCGGATCCAGGATAAGGCCAGGAACGTCGGTTTTGACTGGGAGAAGCGTGAGGATGTCTGGCAGAAGGTGCGTGAGGAACTGGACGAACTCGAGGTGGAGTTGGGCAAAGACGACAAAGAACGATCTACAGAAGAACTGGGTGATTTCCTTTTCTCTGTTATCAACGCCGCGCGGCTCTATAAACTGAATCCGGACAATGCCTTGGAAATGACGAACCGGAAGTTTATTGAGCGTTTTAACTATATCGAGGCACACAGCATCAAGATTGGTAAACCCCTGACAGAGATGAGCATCGACGAGATGGAATCCTTGTGGCAAGAAGCAAAAATGTTTAAAAATTAATGATATGAAAAGACTGTTTTTTCTGAGTGTGGCATCAGCCACCATGATGTTGCTGAGTTGTGGAGGTAATAAACAACAAGCACAGGGAGAGGAGACTCCTGAGACTACGGAGAAGGAAAACGTGATTTTGAGAGACCGGACCATCTATGGCATCTGTACTGACGGAACGGCTATGAACACGTTGGAAATGACTACCGACAACGGGGATACCTTGACGCTGAGTCTGACCAAAGCACAGGAGAATGGTAAAGTGTTTGGTGGCCTTCAGGTAACAGACCGTGTGGCTGTGGTTGCCGATTCTGCCAGGCAGAATGCCTTGCTGGTGATCAATCTGAATACACTGATGGGTGACTGGGTGATGCCAGACCCCATCGACGGTAGTGCAGAGATTGGCATCCGCATCAAAGAGGGTGGAGTGGCAGAGAGCATCGACCAGTCGGTGATCGTCTATCGCACCTGGAAGATCTTTAATGGTGAACTGGAGATAGAACTCATGCGTGAAGGCGGTGGCGACGAGGAGGAGTTGAACCGCTATGAGATACTCACTCTTAGTGCAGACACGTTGGCTTACAGGACATTGGGTAAGCCCCGTGATGAGACAGAGACCTTCGAGTACAGCCGTTGGAAGCCCAAGCCCGAGGTCGATCTGCACGGACTGGAACTGGAAGAGACCAACGACGAGTTCAATAAGATCTAAAATAGGAGTGGAGCCTTTCAGGATACATATCTTAGGGTGTGGGAGTGCACTTCCAACCCTTCGTCATAATGCCTCTTCGCAGTTGGTGGAGGTGAGGGAGAGACTGTTGATGCTTGATTGTGCGGAAGGGACACAGACCCAGATGCGAAAGAGTCATCTGCACTTTGCCAAACTTAGTCGCGTGTTCATCTCCCATCTGCATGGTGACCATTGTTTTGGTTTGATAGGCATGATTTCCACATTTGGTCTGTTAGGGCGGACAGCCCCTCTGCATGTCCATGCTCCAGAAGCCTTGGGACCCATGCTGCACGACCAGATTGCCTTCTTCACCCACGATCTGGGTTATGAGGTGGTGTTCCATGCCGTAGATACCTCACGGCATGCAGTCGTCTATGAAGATAACAGTATCACCGTGGAGTCCATCCCCCTCGAACATCGTATGCCTACCTGCGGCTATCTCATCCGTGAGAAGCCCCAGTTGCCCCATATCCGTCCGGAGATGTTGGAGGCCTATGGCATCCCTCGTAGTCAGATCAATAACATCAAGATGGGAGCAGACTGGACCACGTCCGAAGGAGATGTCATCCCCAATGCCCGTCTGGTTACTCCTGCCGATTCCCCCAGAAGTTATGCCTACTGCAGTGACACCCGTTATATGCCAACACTGCACGAGCAAGTAAAAGGTGTGAATACGCTGTATCACGAGAGTACCTATGGCGAAGACAAGATCCAGTCGGCAGAGAAATATTGTCACTCAACCGCCCGACAGGCTGCGATGGTAGCCAGGGATGCTGGTGTGGGGCAGTTGCTCTTGGGGCATTACAGTTCGCGCTATGAGGACGAGAACGTACTGTTGGAAGAGGCTAAGGTTGTATTTGAAAACACGCGTCTGACGAATGAAATGGACATCATCAACGTGTAATACCCCTTCTTTTGAGATTAAAATTGCATTTTCCGTCGAAAAAGTTTTGATAATTCAGGGAAAATAACTATCTTTGCACCAAACTATAGTTAAATGCGTATGATAAAACGTTTACTTATCCTTACCTTCTCTCTGGCCGCACTCTGGTTGGTGCCTGTGACCGCCAGTGCTGCTCCTGCCTATTTTGCCGGGGTGATGGAACTGTCAGATGAGCAGGAGGTGGACGTGGTCTACAGTGAGGGCATTCTGACCGTTTCTGGTGCAGAAGGACAGGTGCTTCAGATTGTTACCGTCACAGGCAATGTCGTGATGCACAAGCGGATAGACAGTCCAGAGCAGAAGATCGAACTTAATATTCCGAAGGGTTGCTACATCGTCAAGGTTGGCAAGGTAGTACGCAGGGTTTACGTCCGTTAGCCACGAGTTTTGCGGCAGTCCTTGTGCTCCTGGCTTCCTGTACCAATGGAAACCGTGGGTATGATGAGGCTGACCATTCCGCCTTTGGAACATATGTACATGCGTTGGATACCACTGAACAAGTGAAGTATCTGACGCATTTATTAGATGCCGACACCTCTAAATGGGAGGTGGACAAAGCCGTACACCAGTTTTATGCCGATGACACTCACGCCCCTCTATGGTACACCAGGGAAGGGGTGGCTGAGGATGCTGATGTGCTCTTGGCTCATCTGCAACGGGAGTTGCCCAGTCACGGCTTGAATCCGAACGCTTTTTACTTGCCAGAGATTGAGTCAGACCTCAAGATCGCGCATCAACTCTCCTTTGACTCTGTCGGACAGAGTATCAACGAGGTGTTGCCCCGTCTGGAGTATCATCTGACGAAGGCCTATCTGCGATATACTGTCGGGCAACGCTATGGGTTCATAAGGCCAGACCGGGTGTTCAATCATTTGGACACCAAACCCGTCACAGGAGGCAATGCCACCCTTTTTGACTATGAGGTGGCAGCACCAGACTATGAAGAATCCCTTCGGCAGTTGTCGGAATCAGAGAGGATGAAGTACCTGCAGACCTCAGCACCAGACAACAGGCTCTATAAGACTTTACAGGCACAACTTGAACAGACAACAGACAGTGCAAAGCGTTCTACCATTCTTATAAACATGGAACGCTCCCGTTGGCAGGTCACCAGGCCGGAAGGCAGGACTCATCAGGTGGTGGTGAATATCCCTGCCCAACAGTTATGGGCCATCTGTCCTGACAGTGTGTTGCCTATGAAAATCTGTTGTGGCGCAGTGCCTACGAAGACCCCGTTGTTAAACAGTGAGATTACTCACATGCAGGTGAATCCAGACTGGATTATCCCTCTGTCGATTGTGAAGGGCGAGGTGGCTGTGCATGGAGGTGACTCGGCTTATTTCGCCAAGCGTCGATATTATATCGTGGACCGCCAGAAGGGTGATACCCTCGATCCCAAGAAAGTTTCCAGTAGTCAACTGACAGGAGGCGGACTACGTGTCGGGCAGAAGGGTGGGGCCGGTAACTCACTTGGTCGCATCGTCTTTCGGTTTGCCAATAACTTCGGTGTCTATCTGCATGATACCAACAACCGAGGTGCCTTTAAACGGGAAAGGAGAACACTCTCGCATGGTTGTGTGAGAGTTGAGAAACCGTTCGAACTGGCTTGTTTCCTGTTGCAGGGTGCAGACGAGTGGACCCTTGACAAGATTCGTCTCTCGATGGATATGAAACCAGAGACGGACAGAGGACTTGAGTATCTGGAGGAACACGCAGAGGACCCCAGGCCTCTGAAGGCTATTGTTTATCGGGATATTAACCCTCGCGTACCCGTGTACATTATTTATTATACTGTCTATCCTAATCCTGAGACTGGTGAGTTGGAATTCTGGCCAGACCTCTATGATTACGACCAGGTCGTTCGAAGGAAGATGAAACCATTCTTGTCGCTGTAATCACGATGGAGAAATTCGAAGACCAACAGATCAGGCAGATGCTATTAGACCCCAAGACCCAACGTCAAGGGTTTGAGGCCTGTGTCCGACAGTATAGTGAACAACTCTACTGGCAGGTCAGAAAGATCGTACTCACTCATGATGATGCGGACGATGTGGTACAGAATACGTTCCTGAAAGCCTGGAACGCTCTCGATAACTTTGGAGGAGATTCGAAGGTCATCACGTGGCTCTCACGTATTGCCATCAACGAGGCACTCGACCTGTTGCGGAAAAACAAACTTCGTTTGACTGTCAGTGACGAATTACCCTCAGTAGCAAGTTCTCTGTTGGCCGATCCCTATTTTGATGGTTCAGAGACAGAGGCGTTGTTGCAAGAGGCTGTTTCACAACTTCCTGACGTTCAGCGCACTGTGTTCCAGTTGCGCTACTATGATGAACTGAAATATGGAGATATCAGCCGCCTGCTTGGTACCTCTGAGGGAGCGCTGAAAGCATCTTATCACATTGCCGTGAAGAAAATCTCTGATTTTTTTAAGGCTAGGGATTAAACTATTTGAATGATTATACGTCAAACATACGATGGAAGAAGAAAAGTACATAGAAGAACTGGTAGGAAAAAGGAATCCATTTAAGGTTCCTGAAGGCTATTTCGAGCAGTTGACCGATCAGGTGATGCAGTCGCTGCCTGAGCGTCGTCCCCGTGCCAAGAGCATTTGGATGCGTCCTGTGTTCTATGCTGCAGCCAGTGTGTGCGCCCTGTTTGTGTGCACTGCTGTCTGGTTGTCTTGGCCCGAGTCTTCGCAACAGAAGCAGGTGGCTGAGGTCGTGCAGAAGCAGCAGGTCCAGCAGCCTGATGATGCCTTTTTCGATGCGGCCGCCGACTATATGATGCTTGACAATCAGGACATATATGCATGTCTGTCAGAGTATTAAAAGGTGAAAAGGTAAAAAGTGAAAGGGTGAAAAGGTGAAGAGTGATATGAAGAAAATCCTTGTCTGCATGATGATCCTCTTGGTTGGTTTCTCTGTCTGTCAGGCCGATGAACCCCAGAAGTTCTCGCCGGAGAAGTTCCAGGCTGAGATGGAGCAGTTTATCACTAAGGAGGCTGGTCTTAGTGCCGATGAGAGTGCCAAGTTCTTCCCTCTCTTTCGTGAGATGCAGCAGAAGCAGCGTGCTGTATTCGGAAAAATGCGTCAGGAAGGTCGTGTTAAGCCTACCGATGATGCCAGTTGTAAGAGGCTTGTTCAGAAGCGTGATGAGGTAGAACTGGAACTGAAGAAGATCCAGCAGACTTATCACAATAAGTTCTTCACCGTCCTTTCAGCCTCCAAAGTCTTCGATGTCCTTCGTGCCGAGGAGCGTTTCCATCGTCAGGCCTTCCGGAATATGGGGCAGGGCTTCCGTCAGAACCATCCCCGTCAGAAATAACACTTTACTCCAACTTTGAGCCCTCAATCAGTTTGGGGCATAGGGACGACAGGCCGCACTTCTCACAGTGTGGCTTTCGTGAGGTGCAGACATATCGTCCGTGAAGCAGCAGCCAGTGGTGGGCACGTGGAATATCCTCGGCAGGGATATGGCGCGTCAGGGCCAGTTCTACTTTATAGGGCGTGTTGTCTCGTTTCGACACAAGACCTAATCGGTGGGCCACGCGATACACATGGGTGTCAACAGCCAATGTCGATTTCCCGAAAGCCACACTCTGAATCACATTCGCTGTCTTGCGTCCCACACCAGGCAAGTCGAGTAGGGCATTCATGTCTGAGGGCACCTCGCCCTCATGATTTTCTACAAGTGCCTTCGCCATCTTCACCAGATGGTCAGCCTTAGCGTTAGGGTAGGAGACGCTGCTGATGTATTCCAATACCTCTTCGGGTTCTGCCTTTGCCATCGTCTTGGCATCAGGATAATGTCGGAACAGTTCTGGTGTCACCTGATTGATGCGCTTGTCAGTACATTGGGCACTGAGTATCACTGCCACCAACAACTGAAACACACTGCCAAACTCAAGTTCGGTAGTCACCTCAGGCATCTGCTCCCTGAAGTGCGTTAAAATCCGCTCGTATCGTTCTTTCTTTCTCATATCTTGGTGAAAATATGTTGCAAAGATACAAGAAAAAGGGAAAAGTGAAGAGTGAAAAGTGAAAAATTTGTTGCCGTCAGACATTTATTGATAATTTATTCGTAACTTTGCCGAGAATATTCATCAATTATCTAAAACTAACGTATGATAAAACAATTGTTTCTGTCATTGGCCTGTATGGCTGTGACGGCGGGTCATGCCCAGAAGACACCCGTGTGGCGGGACCCGCAAGTGAACCAAGTGAACCGTGAGGCGCGCCACGCCCACTTCTTCGCCTTTGAGAATCAAGACCTTGCCCAGAAAGGTGACAAGGCGAAGTCTGCCCGTTTCCTCTCGATGGAGGGCATGTGGAAATTCAATTTCGTGAAAGACCATCAGAATGCCCCGGAAGGCTTCTATGCGCTGAAGTATGACGACTCGCAATGGGTGGACTTCCCCGTGCCTGGCCTCTTCGAACTGAATGGCTATGGCGACAAGATCTACAAGAACATTGGCTATGCCTGGGGAACGACCTTCAAGAGCAATCCCCCGTATATCGGCGAGACAAACAACTACACCGGTTCCTACCGCCGTACCTTCGAACTGCCTGCTGACTGGAACGGTCAGGAGGTGTTCTTCCACGTTGGTTCTGCCACGAGCAACCTCACACTATGGGTGAACGGCAAATACGTGGGCTACTCTGAGGACTCGAAGGTGGCTGCAGAGTTTAACATCACGAAATACCTGAAGAAAGGCCAGAATCTCATCGCCATGCAGATCATGCGCTGGTGCGACGGTTCCTATCTCGAGGATCAGGACTTCTGGCGCTTTACAGGCATTGCCCGTGAGGTGTATCTCTATGCCACGCCGAAGGTGCATGTTCAGGACTTCTTCGTCAATGCCGACCTGAAGAACGACTTTAAAGAAGGTGTTCTTTCTGGTGAAGTACAGATAGCCTCAGCAAAGGGCAAGACCCTTGATCTGCAACTGATAGACCCGCAGGGCAAGGAGGTGAAGCAGACCAGCGTCACCATGATCAACAATGGTCCCCTCACCTTCCGTTTTGAAACATTAGGCAACGTCAAAGCATGGACAGCCGAGACGCCCAACCTGTACACCCTCATCATGACCTTGAAGCAGGGCGACAAGGTGCTGGAGGTCATTCCCCAGCGCATCGGCTTCCGTCATATCGAGATCAAGGGCGGTCAGTTGCTCGTCAACGGTCAGCCCATATTAATAAAAGGTGCCGACCGTCATGAACTCGACCCAGATGGTGGCTATGTCGTCTCCGTGGAGCGCATGATTCAGGACATCAAGATTATGAAGTATCTGAATATCAATGCTGTACGCACCTGCCACTATCCCGATGATCCCCGTTGGTATGACCTCTGCGACGAGTATGGCATCTACCTCACGGCTGAGTCGAACCTCGAGAGTCATGGTATGGGTTATGGCGAAGGAACGCTGGCCAAGCGTCAGGACTACGAACTGGCTCACTTGGAGCGTCAGTATGGCAATGTGCATTCATTCAAGAACCACCCCTCCATCATCGTCTGGTCGTTGGGCAATGAGGCTGGCTATGGACCCAACTTTGAGAAGGCCTATGACTGGATTAAGTCTTACGACCAAAGCCGTCCTGTGCAGTATGAACAGGCTCGCCACGATGGGAAGACTGATATCTTCTGTCCGATGTATATGGGCTATGAGGACTGCGAGAAGTATGCCCAGACCGACAATCCCCGTCCGCTGATCCAGTGTGAGTATGCCCACGCCATGGGTAACTCCATCGGCGGTTTCAAGGAGTACTGGGACATCATCCGCAAGTATCCGAAGTATCAAGGTGGCTATATCTGGGATTTCGTCGATCAGGGCCTGCGCGACAAGAGCAAGATCACGGGCAGGGAAATCTTTACCTATGGTGGCGACTACGGCCGCTATCCCGCTTCTGACAACAACTTCAACTGCAACGGCATCATCGCCCCAGACCGTCGTCTGAACCCCCATGCCTATGAGGTGCGCTACTACTATCAGAATGTGTGGATTACGGACAAGGGCCTGAAAGACGGCAAGATTGAGATCTACAACGAGAACTTCTTCAAGACCCTCGACGACCTCGAACTCGAGTGGTTCGTCGGCGGTGCCTCTGGCTCGCATCATCATGACAATCCCGGCCGTCCTGAGGGCATGACCTTCGGACATGGCGGCACTATCGCTGTCAACGGCATCGCTCCTCAGGAGCGTAAGGTCATCACCATCGAGGCCATGAAGCAGGTCATAGAGCGTGTCCTTGGCCATCACGGTGATCAGGAGATCTTCGTCATCTTCCAGTTTAAGTCCCGTGAGGCCCAGCCCCTCATCGACAAGGGTCAGATCGTCGCTCGTCAGCAGTTCGTGCTCAACCCCTACCAGTTCCCAAATCTCTCTACGGCGGCAGCAAATTCTTCACTCTTCACTCTTCACTCTTCACTTAAAACAGAAGAGACCGAGAGTTACGTGAAGTTCGATGCCGCAGGTACCACGCTGACCGTTGGTAAGTGGAGCGGTTGGATTGACTACCTCGATGTCGACGGCCAGCCGATGCTCATCGACCGCGAGTCACTGACTCCCGAGTTCTGGCGTGCTCCGACGGACAATGACTATGGTGCCTGGCTGCAACGCCGTTTCGAGGTGTGGAAGACCCCGCAGATGAAACTGAAGGACTGTCAGGTAGGCGACAATCGTGTCGTGGCACAGTTCGAGATGCCTGATGTTCAGGCTACGCTGACCATGACCTATACGCTCCAGCCGAACGGCGAGGTGGTGGTCAACGAGCACTTCGTGCCCAATCCCCCGAAGGAAGGAAAGGATGCTGCCAGGATACCGCCTATGTTCCGTTATGGCATGCAACTGCAGATGCCGGATGAGTATGACCAGGTGAAATATTATGGCCGTGGACCTGTGGAGAACTACTGTGACCGTAACTCCAGCGAGTTCATCGGTGTCTATAGTAATAAGGTGGCCGACGAGTACTACCCCTATGTCCGTCCGCAGGAGTCGGGCAACCACACCGATGTGCGCTGGTTCCGCGTGCTGAATGCCAAGGGTAGGGGACTGGAGTTCTGCTCCGATGCTCCGATGGAGGCCAGCGCCCTGCGTTTCCTGACAGAGGATCTCGACGACGGGGTGGTCAAGGACAAGAAGATCGGGCGTCACTCAGGTGACCTCATTGAGCGTCCGCTGACACAGGTTCACATCCAGCAGCGGCAGATGGGCCTCGGCTGTGTGAACTCCTGGGGAGCCTGGCCACGGCAGGAGTACCTCGTCAATCCTGAGGAGCGCAACTTCACCTTCGTCATCCGACCCCTGCGAGCAGAATAGTGTTTTGGTCCCGCAGAAATAAAAGAAATAAAGGAAAGTGCCTTCGGCACGGCTGCGTGTAGATGAGCGGAGCGTAAAATTTCCTTTATTTCTTTTTTTTTTCTGCGGGACCTTGATTCATTACATTTTGACATGATTTTGCTTGACTTTAGTCAAAATCGTCACCCTAAACGGCCTTTTTATATATTTTTTGCCAAAAAGAGTTGGCGCGTGTCTGAATAATTGCTAACTTTGCACCCGGAAAATAAGAATGCTATCAAGCAAATCAAAGATTGTGATAACGATATATAAGAAGATGAAAGAGATGAAGACACTTAAGAAGTTTTTGTTCATGAGCATGATGATGCTTGTGAGTGCTACGGCTATGTATGCAGAAGAGAGCAATGTGACCAGTGAGGTTGACACGACCTATATCAAACTCGATGAGAACATGGAGCCCATCAACTACGTGAACTCCACCAAGGAGGAACTTGAGGCTGCCGTGGGTGAACTGGAGACCATCCTGGAGACGGAAGAATTCCAACTCTATGCAGCAGGTGACTATACTTACAAGATCGAGAACGGTGTGGTAATCTCGATGGCTATCCAGATTGCCGACGACAACAACGACAAGGTTGTCTACAATAAGATACTGAACGCCCTCGCCAAGAGCAACTCCATCAAGGACACGCACAACACGGGTGGCAACTACTACCAGTACGCCAACTTCCAGGTGCAGTTCGACGATTTCGAGGGCTATGAGAAGTTGACCTTCTCTGCCATCACTGAGGAGTAATATTATTATTCTTATTATTCCGTTTCGCAGTTTTCCCACAACAATAAACATACTTATGGTTCGCTTGGTGCGGGAGAGATACAACATAGTTGCATCTGTCCTTGTGATGCTTTTGGTAGCGCTGCTGTCTGGTTGTGACAGCGGTGGAGGGAAGACTACATCTCCCGAAGCGCTCCAGATGATCACTGAGGTTAATCAGCAGAAAGACTTCAACCGCATGTTGTCGTTGGCCGACAGTCTGGAGAAGGCCGGCGCCATGAGCGAGGGCGACAGTTACTACTGGCAGGGCTTTGCCAATTACCGTCTGATGCAGCGACGTACGGCGGAGTTCTACTGGAAGGAATCGCTGAATGCTACGGCGAACCTGACGGATAGAGCCAGTCTCGACACATACGCCAGGTCGGCGAGTTATCTGACGGGCTTGTATGTCCGCTATCTCAACTTTTCCAGTGCCACGAAGATTGTGAAGTCTGCCTTGGAGCATCTGGACAGGAATCATTTCACTTCCTCGAGCGACTATACCAATCTGCTCATCTTTGCCGGCTGCTGTCAGGCCCATTACAATGTCAATGACTCTGTGGTCAACACGCATTTTGAGCGTGCCTACCATCTGCACAAGGACCATATCCGGGCCAACCCCTCCAAAGAGACCTATCGCGACGCCGTGGTGGGATTCATCAATATCGCCTACGGCTGGCTCAGCGAGAAGCGATACGCCCAGGGCCTTGTCTGGACGGAGCGCTTTGGCATGCTGATAGAAGACTATAAGCAGCGGTTTGATGGCGACGAGGCCTATATCGACAAACAGTGGGCGCGATACAAGATCTTCTCGGCCATCGGCTTGAAGGGCATTGGGAAGATGGATGAGGCTGCTGAGGCTTTTGCCGCTTATCAGCAGACCCGTTTCGCCGAAACCCTTGAAGGACAACTTGATGCTGCCGACTATCTGGCCATGTCGGGCCATTGGAAGGAGGCTGCTGACAAGTTCCTGAACCTTGACAAGGTCTTTTCCAGCGAGCAGGTCGGCTTCTCTCTGGAAGATATCCAGCGCTATCTGTTGAAGAAATACAAGGCCAATGCCATGTCCGGCCGCAGAGACTCGGCCCTTGCCGTTGCCGCCCAGATATGCGAGCGCCTCGACTCGGCCATCATCAAATCGCAATGGGACGACGGCGAGGAAAAGGAGACGATACACCAGAAGGAAGAGCAGATACTGCAGCAGCAGGGGCGGTTGATGAGGGCACGAGTGCTGGCACTCATCGTAACCGTCATTGTACTTACCTTGTTCTTCATCATCTTCACCATCATCCGCCACCGCGCAGCCCGGCGTCTGGCTGAGATGCGTGCCGCCAAGGAGCGCATGGAGAGCGAACTGCGCATTGCCAGCGACATACAGATGTCGATGCTGCCTCGGGTATTCCCCGAGGTGGAAGGACTGGACATGTATGCTTCGATGGATCCTGCCAGGGAGGTAGGCGGCGACCTGTACAGTTTCATGCAGAAAGAGGATGAACTCTACTTCTGTATTGGCGACGTCAGTGGCAAGGGCGTGCCGGCCTCGCTCTTTATGGCCCAGGTCACACGTCTGTTCCACAGCATGGCCTCTTACGGCATGGGACCTGCCGAGATCGCTACCCGCATGAATGCCGAACTGGTTGAGGATAACGAGCAGAGCATGTTCGTCACCATGTTCATCTGCCGGCTCAATCTGAAACTCAATTTGCTCGAATACTGTAATGCTGGCCATAATCCTCCTGCATTAGGCAATGTCGACGGACAGTTCTCATTCCTCGACATGTTGCCCAATGCCCCTATCGGACTATGGCCCGGACTGCAGTATAAAGGCGAGTCCATCGAGTTCTTCAAAGACCGCATGCTGCTGATCTACACAGACGGACTCAACGAGGCCGAGAACCCTCAGCAGGATCAGTTCGGCGAGCAGCGTATTATCGAAATCCTTTCGTCCATGAACTTGAGTAAGGCCCGGGACATCGTCGAGAAACTGAGAAGCGAGGTGAACAACTTCCGCAATGGTGCCGAACCCAACGACGACCTGACGATGCTATGCCTGAAATATTATTATGAGCCGGAAGCCTAACTCGCTTTTTTTTTTCTGAGAATTTTTCTTCATTTTTGCATTATAACGTCATAACAGCGCTTATCTTATTGTATATCAATGCTTTAGTTTATGACGTTAGGTGTTTTGAAACGTCATATTAACGTCATTTTTGCTTGAAATCTATGAAAAATATAGTCAAAATTGCCTTGAAAACATACTTAAATCATTGAAAATAAGACAGTTGGACAATCACATAAATGGCTTGGACTGTCAGTTTTTCCTAGGAAAACTGACAGTTTATAAAAGTAGAACTGACAGTTCACCCTATCTGAACGCCCATGAACTCCTATCTCTAACTAAGGGCTAAAAGGCCGAAAACTACGGAAAACACCCTGATTATGACGTTAGCATGACGTTTCAAAACATCTAACGTCATAGTTTAACCTTTTGAATATCAGGCAGATAGGTGCTATTATGACGTTTCAGCCCGATTTTTATGATATTATGCAGAAATTTTTCACTTGCACATTTTGGGGATTTTTCGTACCTTTAAAGATCATTGATCTCATGGTGATCTGGCTTCGGCGAAGTTCAGGATGGCCAATGCCGACATTGACAACAACGGATCCATCACCGAAACAGACATCAAGGCAGTAATACGCATCATCATGGGAGAGTAGTCCTGCGTCGGAATAAAAAAGAAGGTTACAATGCGATTTGTAACCTTCTTTTTTTATGGCATTTGCTGTTTAGCGAGCCTGTACGTATTTGTGGAGGGTCTTGCGGACGGCTCCCGGGCCGGCGTAGAGTTCCTTCACATAGCCTTCAATCTGTTCGCCGAGGCCAGCCTCGTAGAGGTCGAGGCCGAAGACGTCTTTACGGCTGAAGAGCTGGCGCAGGGGACTCCAATCCTGGTCGGGCTGGCCTATCTGGAGCGGGGCGACGATGGCCTGCAGTTCCTCGAGCATGGGGTCGGGTGAGCAGTCGAAGGGGGTGCCGTCGTCCTTGATTCCCTTCAGGTAACGGGCGTAGCCAGCGAGGGTGAGGGGGATGAGCACGAGGTTCGACATGTCGAGTTTACGGGCGATGTACTTCTTGAGCGTCTCGCCGAAGCGGATGGGCAGTTTCTGCGAGGTGTCCATGGCAATGCGCTGCGGGGCGTCCGGCATGAAGGGGTTCGGCAGACGACGGTTGATGACGGCACCAATGAACTCGTAGGGGTTCAGCACGCCCGGGTCGGTGACCACAGGCATGGCCTCCATATAGCCGATCTTCTGGATGAAGGGACGCAGGTCCTCGTCGGCCATCTCGGCAGAAATGAGCGTGTAGCCCAGCATACAGCCGTAGATACTCATGGCTGTGTGGAGGGGATTCAGACAGGTGGTCACCTTCATCGTCTCCACCTTATCCACCGTTTCACGGGTAGTGTAGAGGGCACCGCCGAGGTCGAGTGGGGGACGGCCGTTGGTGTAGTTGTCCTCGATGACGAGATACTGCACTTCCTCGGCATTCACGAAGGGAGCCGTGAAGGTATGCTTCTCTGTCTCGATATAGTCGTTGTCCTCGAAGCCGTCCTGTGCCAGCAGTTCCTTTACTTTCTCGTGGGGACGTGGGGTGATCTTGTCAATCATCGACCAGGGGAAAGTGATGTGGGTCTCGTCCTTCAGGTAGTCGACGAAGGCACGTGGCACAAGGCCGTCGGCCTCCCATTTCTCGGCATAGGCCATGATACCGGCCTTCACCTTGTCACCGTTGTGCGAGCAGTTGTCCATCGACTGGATGGTGAGGGGCCGCTGTCCTGCCTGCCAGCGCTCATAGAGCAGGGCGCAGACCTTACCCATGGCGAAGACGGGCTTCAGGCCACGCGCCAGGTCGGCATCGTTGAAGGTGTAGCCCTTCTCGGTGATGGTGAAGGAGATCATCTGGAGCGACGGGTTGCGGAAGATCTCGACGAGGCGCTGCCAGTCGGGGAACTGCGGGTCAGCCTTGAGGGCTTCGGTGACGCTGGCGATGACCTTCTTCTCGATGGAGCCGTCAGAACAGAGGTTCACACAGAGTGAGAGGTTGTTGTAAGGGGCGTATGCCTTGTCGATGACCTCGAAGTCGAAGGTCTCGGCGACGATGACGCCACGGTCGTATTTGCCCGTGTTCAGGGCGTCGTTGAGGATGGCGGCGGGGAAGGCGCGGAAGATGTTGCCGCCGCCGAAGTGTACCCATGTGGGCTCCTTGGCGGTCTTCTCGCGCACGGCCTTGATGTCAAACTTCGGGAGCTCATAGCCTTTCTGCTCCCATTCTGCGGCATTGAACTGGCCGCTCAGTATGTCGTTTAATCTCATAACTATGAACTATGAATTATGAATATGTACTAATCGAAGAATCCGGGTTGCTTATAGGGTATGCCGAGTTCGCGGTCGACGGTGGCGAGGATGCCCTGCACCTGTCCGAGGGCGAACATACGGCCCAGGAGGGTGTAGCCGGCATTATGACCGTGTGAGGACTCGTCGAAGATGCCGCCAGGCTGGTCGGTGAAGGTCATGCCGTGGTCGACACGCATGGGGAGTTCAGGGTTGGCTTTCTCGAAGATACGGCAGAGTTCGATGAGGTCTGCACGACCACCGAGGTGGGAGGCCTCTGTGAAGTCGCCGTTGGGGAAGATGTGGCAGGAGCGCAGATGGACGAAGTGGGTGCGCGAGGCGAACTTCTTGGCCAGATCGACCACGTTGTTATAGGCACCTGCGGAGAGGCTGCCAGCACAGAAGGTCAAGCCGTTGTGCTTGTTGGGCACAGCATCGAGGAACCACTGGATATCCTCCTCCGTACGGACGATACGCGGCAGGCCGAGGATCTCGATGGGGGGATCGTCAGGATGGACGCACATGTTCATGCCATACTCCTCGCATGTCGGCATGATGGCCTCGAGGAAGTACTTCATGTTGGCACGCAACTGCGCCTTGTCGATGCCCTTATAGAGATCGAGGAACTCGCGGAACTTCTGCACGGGAGCCTCGTCGTTCTCGCTGAAGTTGCCAGAGACGAAGCCCTGCGTCTTGATGATGATGGTCTCCACGAGTTGGTGATCCTTCTCGGGCGTCATCGTCTTAGCCAGTTCGTCGCACTCTGCCAGCACGTTACGTCCTTCGCCCCAGCCCTCAGGGAACTGGAACTTGGCCCACTCTTCACGGGCACCAGGACGCTTCAGGATATAGATGTCGAAGTAGGCGAACTCGGCATAGTTGAAGTAGAGGTTCGTGGCACCGTTGGGATTGTCGTGCTGCAGGTCTGTACGGGCCCAGTCCAATACGGGCATGAAATTGTAGCAGATGCAGTGGATGCCCTCTGCCGAGAGGTTGCGCAGCGACTCCTTGTAGACCTCGATCTGATGGTCGCGGTCAGGACCGCCATACTTGATGGTCTCCACGACAGGCAGCGACTCAACGACGCTCCATCGCATGCCGTAACTCTCGATGTACTCGCGCAGGTCGCGGATCTTCTCTCGGGTCCACACCTCGCCTAAAGGTACGTCGTGAAGGGCTGTGACGATGCCCTCAACTCCAATTTGTCTTAGTTGGGCAAGAGTAATCTTGTCTTTCTTGCCAAACCATCTCCATGTTCTTTCCATAATGATTATTTTTTAGAATGAGTTTGTTTTTTTATCTTATCGGTAGGCTTGCCAACGATCAGGCTGCGGAAGTCAATACGCTTCTTTCCTTGTGGTCGGACCAGATCCTGAACGGTCTTAGGACGGCTCTCATTGCCATAGCGGTCGGTGGCAGTCACGGCATAGTAGAGCGCATGACCCTGATGGGGCACGGTGAGTTGCTGATACTGGTGTCGGCAGGCGATGAGGTTACGAGGATCCTCTGTGTCGACGGGCCAAGTGTCGGAGGCATATATATTATATAATAGGTAATTGGCTCCGGAAAGGTCTCTTGCGCCATACCATAGGAGCCGGTCGGTGGTCTTCCCGCGGTCTATCTGCAGAAGCGTGACAGGGGTAGGGGACTGCTTCCCCATCCAGCGCATCGGAGGGATGAGGGCTGGGGTCCTGTTGAAATCCTTCGTGAAGGTGTAGATGCCCTTGATGTTGTCTGTCAGGAACTTCGAGCGGAAGAAGGTGCATCCGAGGCCCTCCTGACGGAGAACGTTCATCTCGCGGCGGATGATGCTGAGGTCCCAGTTGCGCTCTGAAGGATGGAGCATATAGATGGAGAGTCCGGGAGCCACGATCTTGCCGTAGGCGTGTTCTTTCCAGTCGGCCACGAAGGGATAGAACTGGTTGCCCTGGAAGTACATCATGGGGAAAAGTTCGTCCATGAGTCCCTCGCGCAGCCATCCCTGGGCATCCTGACAGACGGCGGTATAGGCGTTCCATCCGTTGCTGCGGTAGCGGCTCAGGTCATCGTACTTACCAATAGGCGAGCATGACACTTTCACCCAGGGCTTCTCTGACTTCACGGCTCGTTGGATCTTGCGGACGATGCTGGTGATGTTCTGCCGACCCTGTTCACGGGAATACTTGAACTTCCACGTTTCCGGATAACGGATATAGTCGAGGTGTATGCCGTCGATATCGTAACGGTGTGCCACCTCGCGGCAGATGCCAGCGATGTAATCGCCCGTCTCGGGCAGTTCTGGGTTCATATAGTATTCCTCGCCGATCTTGACAATGCGCTTGGGATATTTCTTGCGTAGTTGCTGACAGCCGTAGTTGTTGGCCTTGCCGATGGGGATGGTGACGATCCAGGCGTGACACTCCATGCCCCGTTTGTGGCACTCGTTGATACAGAACAGCAGGGGATCGTAGCCAGGAGACATGCCTGGTCTGTTGGTGAGAATGGGGTCCCAGGGCTCGATGGCCGAGGGGTAGACGGTGGTGCCACGGACACGGGTCTGGAAGAGTACGGTGTTGATGTTGGCCTTCTGATACTGGTCGAGGATGCGGATGAGGTCGCGCTGCTGTTGGGCAGGGGAGGTGGTCTTCGGCCAGTCAAGCCCCTGTAGGGTGGTGAGCCAGACGGCCCTCACCTCGTGTTTTGGCGATTGTGCCGAGACGCCCAGCGTGAGTGCAAATAGGATAAAAAAACTTATAATAGTTTTCAAAATACTCGTTTTAACTTAAATTTTGGTGCAAAGATACGAAATAATTCATAATTCATAATTCATAATTCACAATTATTTTGTACTTTTGCATCAAAATTAAAACAAAAACAAGTTTGGTAAGATGATTTCATTCCTATTGAGTTTAGTAGCCCTCGTAATTGGCTATCTGCTGTATGGGCGCTTCGTGGAACGCGTCTTTGGTCCTGACGACCGTGTTACACCAGCCGTGGCAAAGGCTGACGGTGTAGACTTCATTGTGCTTCCGTCGTGGAAGATTTTCATGATCCAGTTTCTGAATATTGCAGGCACGGGTCCTATCTTTGGTGCCATCATGGGTGCCATGTATGGTCCGGCGGCCTATCTCTGGATTGTGCTTGGCTGTATCTTTGCCGGTTCTGTGCACGACTATTTCTCGGGTATGCTCTCCATGCGCCACGACGGTGCCAACCAGCCGGAGATTATCGGCCGCTATCTTGGCAATACCACCAAGCAGGTGATGCTGGTGTTCACGGTGTTCCTGCTGATGATGGTGGGTGCCGTGTTTGTATTCAGTCCGGCGAAGATCCTGGGCGACATGTGGGAGCCGTCGTACACCGTTGACAACTTCGGCCCATACGTGTTCTGGATTGTCGTCATCTTCGTGTATTACATTATTGCCACGATGCTGCCTATCGACAAGATTATCGGCAAGATATACCCCTTGTTTGCCTTCTCCCTGCTGTTCATGGCAGCAGCCCTCACAGCCGTGCTGTTCATCAAGTGGCCGTCGCTGCCCGAGATATGGGAAGGACTGAGCGTGGAGGCCTTGACGCCGAAGCATATCTTCCCCTGCCTGTTCATTACGATTGCCTGTGGCGCCATCAGCGGCTTCCATGCCACACAGAGCCCTCTCATGGCCCGCTGCCTGAAGAGTGAGAAGTTGGGGCGCCCCATCTTCTATGGAGCCATGATTACCGAGGGTGTCGTGGCACTGATATGGGCTACCGTCGCCATGTATTTCTTCTATAACGACCCGACGCCGGGCTATCAGCTCATTGCTGGCGGAGAGAAAGCCGTGAAGGATGCGCCGTCGATCGTGAACCTGATCTGTAACGACTGGCTGGGCGTGTTCGGTGGCATCCTGGCTCTGCTGGGTGTGGTGGCAGCCCCCATCACCAGCGGCGATACCGCCCTGCGCTCTGCCCGACTGATTATCGCCGACTTCGTGAAACTCGAACAAAAGTCGATCAGCAAGCGCCTGTATATCTGTGTACCTCTGTTTACGGCCGTCATTGCCCTGCTCATCTGGCAGATGTCAGACAAGGAGGGATTCGGCAAACTCTGGAGTTGGTTTGGCTGGAGCAACCAGACGCTCTCGGTGTTTATGCTCTGGGCCATAACGGTCTATCTGGTACGCCAGAAGAAACAGTTTGTCATCACGCTGATTCCTGCCGTGTTTATGACGATGGTCTGCACGACATTCCTGCTGAGCGAGCAGGTCTTCAGCCTCGAACTCTCTTATGCCTGGCTGATTGCAGCCGTCTCGGGAGTCATATCCGTCGTGTGGTTCTGCATGTGGTATAAGAAGGAAAAAGCGAAAAAAGTAGTGAAATAAATAATTATTAATGAATATGAAAAAACTGATGATGGTGGCCATCGGCCTGATGATGGCAGTTGGAGCGAATGCACAGTATCGGAATGACTCTCAGACTCCGTTCTATCAGGGAAAGTTTTATGTGGGTGCCTCGGCATCCAACTTAGGCCTGAAATATAACAAGGCCGAGGAGTTCTCGTTTGGCCTCGCCGCCAAGGCAGGTTATCTGTTCCTCGACAACTGGATGGTGCTGGGTATCTTCGACTACCAGAACATCGCCAGCGGCACTGCCACTTCCACCAATATCGGTGCCGGTGCCCGTTACTATTTCGACCAGTGTGGCGTCTATGCCGGTCTGCTGGCCAAGTATGCCCACACTACGGGCAACGACGACTTCGTGCCTGAGGTTCACGTGGGCTACGCCTTCTTCCTGGGCCGCCATGTCACCCTGGAGCCGGAGGTGTATTTCGAGCATAGCTTCAACGACAGCGACTACAGCACCTTCGGGCTGCGTCTTGGATTCGGATACTATTTCTAAGATGGTTTTCTGTTTATAGTTTACTGTTTATAGTTTACAGATGATATGTTAAGTGTAGAAGAACTTGTAGACAGACTTATAGATTTGTCTTTTGCCGAGGATATCGGCGACGGCGACCATACCACCCTGTGTTGTATTCCTGAGGATGCGATGGGCAAGTCGCATCTGCTTATTAAGGAAGATGGCATCCTCGCTGGTGTCGAGGTGGCCAAGGAGGTGTTCCGCCGCTTCGACCCGGAGATGCTGGTAGAGGTGCTGATGGGTGATGGCAGCCGTGTGAAGAAGGGCGACATCGCCATGATCGTCACAGGCAAGGTGCGCTCGCTGTTGCAGACGGAGCGCCTGATGCTGAACATCATGCAGCGCATGAGCGGTATTGCCACGATGACCGATAAGTATGTGCAGCGGCTAAAGGGTACTGGCACCCGAGTGCTGGATACCCGTAAGACCACCCCGGGTATGCGTATGCTCGAGAAGCAGGCCGTGAAGATCGGCGGCGGCTGCAACCACCGCATCGGACTCTTCGATATGATTCTGCTGAAGGACAACCACGTCGACTTTGCCGGAGGCATCGTGAATGCCATTGACCGCTGCCATAAGTATCTGGACGAGAAGGGCTTGAATCTGAAGATTGAGATCGAGGTGCGCTCGTTCGACGAACTGAATCAGGTGTTGGAGCATGGCGGCGTAGATCGTATCATGCTGGATAACTTCAGCGTGCCCGACACGAAGAAGGCCGTCGATCTCATTGCCCACCGTTATGAGACGGAGTCGAGTGGGGGCATCACCTTCGACACCATCCGCGACTATGCCGAACAGGGTGTCGACTTTGTCAGCGTTGGTGCCTTAACGCACTCCGTGAAGGGACTTGACATGTCGTTCAAAGCCTGCTGATTCCCGATAGAAGTACTTTTTAGACATAAGAACATAAGAAACATAAGTAATCATTTGAATATTAAGAAATAAGTAATCATTTGAATATTAGAAATAAGTAATCATTTGTATAATAAATATGTTCTTTTGTTCTTATGTCTAAAAATAAATAGTTCTTTTGTTCTTGCGTCTAAAATATAGTTCTTCTGTATTAAGTTAAGTATTTTATGTCAATAAGAAAATGAGAAAAATATTCTTTGTTCTTCTGTCAGCATCTCTGTCTGTTTCGACAGCCTTTGCCTGCACGAACTTCATCGTGGGCAAGAAGGCCAGTGCCGATGGTTCGGTGTTTGTGACCTATAATGCCGACTCCTACGGAGCCTTCATGCCGCTGTATCACTATCCTGCCGCCAAGCATCAGGCAGGCGAGATGCGCAAGGTCTTCGAGTGGGACACGCACAAGTATCTGGGTGACATTCCTGAGGCCGCAGAGACCTATAATGTCATCGGCAACTCTAACGAGTGGCAGGTGACCATTGGCGAGACGACATTCGGAGGCCGTGAGGAGATGGTCGACTCGACGGGTATCATCGACTACGGTTCACTCATCTATATCGCCCTTCAGCGTTCGAAGACGGCCCGTGAGGCCCTGCTGGTGATGACCTCGCTCGTCGAGCAATACGGCTATTGCTCTGAGGGTGAGACCTTCTCTGTGGCTGATAAGGACGAGGCGTGGATGCTGGAGATGATGGGCTGTGGCCCTGACCGCACTAAGGAGCAAGGACGCACTGTTTGGGTGGCTGTCCGCATCCCCGAGAATGCTATTGCTGCCCACGCCAACCAGAGCCGCATCACGAAGTTCCTCGACGGCCGCTACGTGCAGTTGAAGATGAAGGACCTGCTCAACCCCAAGGCTTTCGCCAAGGCAGAGCGCAAACTTCAAACCTCAAAGCTCAAAGCTCAATGCTCAATGCTCAACGCCCAAACCCTCATGCTCTGCTCTGACAATGTCGTGAGTTATGCCCGCAAGATGGGTTGGTTCGAGGGTAAGGATGCCGACTTCTCCTATAACGCTGCCTACGCCAAGCCCGACTTCTCTGGCCGTCGTTACTGCGAGGCCCGCGTGTGGAGTTTCTTCAACCGATTTGCAGATGACTTCTCTGAGTATGTGCCCTACGCTGCCGGTATTGAGAAGGACGCCAAGGAGATGCCCCTTTGGATCATCCCCAATAAGAAGGTGACGATTCAGGATATCCGCGATGCCATGCGCGACCACTACGAAGGCACACCCTTCGCGCTCGACCAGAAGGGCGACATCGGCGGTGGTATCTTCCAGATGCCTTACCGTCCGTCACCGCTGTCCTTCAAGGTTGACGATGTGGAATACTTTAATGAGCGCCCCATCTCCACCCAGCAGACTGCCTGGTCGTTTATCTCCCAGATGCGCTCGTCGCTGCCCCGTGAGGTGGGTGCCTGCTTCTGGTTTGGTAACGACGACGGCAATATGGTGGCCTATACGCCGATGTATTCTTGTATCACCCGTGTGCCGAAGTGCTTCTCCGGCGAGGGCGCTGACGATGTGACCTTCTCGATGGACAATGCCTACTGGGTGTGCAACTGGGTGTCGAACATGGTCTATCCACGCTACTCCATGATGTTCCCATCATTAAAAGAAGTGCGCGACTCATTGGATGCTTCTTATGCCCAACTCCAGCCGGAGATTGAGGCTAAGGCGCTGGCGCTGCCAACTGCTGAGGAACGCATCAAACTGCTCACGGACTACAGTTGCAAGAAGGGCGACGAGATGATCGCCCGTTGGCAGCAACTCGCCTTCTTCCTCATTGTGAAGTACAACGACATCGTCGTGAAGCCCACAGACGAACAGGGCCGATTCCTCCGCAACAAATTCGGCGGTGGTGCGAAGGTCGTGCGGCCAGGCTTTCCTGATGCCTACGCCCGTGAACTTCTGAATCAGACAGGCACCAAGTACCTCGTTCCTAAGGAAGAGAAGAAAGATTAACTTTGATGACGACAGAGATACACTCCTGCCCTGAGTTGATGGACGCCATCCAGCAGTTGGGGTTCCTGCCGCTGCTTGACAGCGGCATCGGGGGCTACTCTGCGGAAGAACTTGTCGACGACGATTGTCGCTATGTGATGCTGCCTGACGGAGGCTGGGACTGGCCGCTGTGGAAGTGGAAGGGGCCTGTGGTCACAGATGGCCATTGTGTCTATGGCAAGTTCTTCGCAGGCAAGGCGGGCTTCGTCAGTCGCGACTGGTGGCCTGACCTCTGTAACTATCGTCGCAGCAGATATCCGGCTCCTCAGGAGGGTTCCATCGAGGAAGCCATCCTGCTGACGCTGCAGGAGCACGGCAGTCTCATCACCCGAGAGTTGCGCGCCGCCTGCGGATTCACGGGACCCAAGATGCGCAGCCGCTTCGACAGTTACATCACCCGTCTGCAGATGGCCTGTCGCATCATCACCGAAGATTTCGTCTATCCCGTCGACAAGCACAACCGTGAATACGGCTGGGGCTGGTCGTTGCTCACCACCCCCGAACGGCTGTTGGGGCGGGAGGCCTGTCAGTGTGAGCGCACGCCACAGGAGTCCTTCGACCGTATCTTCGCCCACTTCAAGGCGCTCCTCCCCAATGCTACCGACCGCCAGATCCTCAAACTGATATAAATCATCAAGTTATGGCAAGGCCGGCAGGTGAGTGAGGTTGCAATCGAAAAAGAATCAATAGTTAAGGTATATGAATGCATTTAAGAAGAAGAGAAGATGGCATTGCCTGAGTGGGCAGGAGCCTACGGAGATGGACAAGACCATCATGTACTGGGAGAACAAGGGTAAGGAGGTTCCGACCCGAGATCTCATCAAGACGCCCGAACAGATAGAGGGCATCCGCCGGGCGGGTGTGGTGAATACCGGTGTGCTCGACGCGGTGGCCGCTGTCATCCACGAAGGGATGAACACGCTGGAGATCGACCAGATATGCCGCCAATACTGCGAGGAGCACGGCGCCATCCCTGCCTGCCTGAACTATGGCGGCGACGAGGATACGCCCCCGTTCCCGATGTCGGTCTGCACGAGTATCAACGAGGTGGTCTGTCACGGTGTGCCCAAGGAGGAGGATGTACTTGAAGAGGGCGACATCATCAATGTGGACTTCACCACCATCCTCGACGGCTACTACGCCGACGCCAGCCGTATGTTCATCATCGGCAAGACGTCGCCTGAGAAGGAACAACTGGTGCGTGTGGCCAAGGAGTGCCTGGAGATCGGTATGGAGGCTGCCAAGCCCTACGGTTTCGTGGGCGACATTGGCCATGCGATAGAGAAACATTGTAAGAAATATGGCTACGGCATCGTGCGCGACCTGGCTGGTCATGGGGTGGGGAATGCCTTCCACGAGGAGCCCGACGTGAACCACTACGGTCATCGCGGTACGGGCATGCTGCTCGTGCCGGGCATGGTGTTCACCATCGAGCCGATGATCAACATGGGCACGTGGAAGGTGTTCATCGATGCCGACGACCCCTATGGCTGGGAGGTCATCTCTGCCGACGAGAAGCCCAGTGCCCAGTGGGAGCATACGCTGCTGATGACAGAGCATGGTGTGGAAATCCTGACATATTAAATATAATAAGTATATGAAAAGAACGATCTTTACGGCTACGGCCATCCTGCTGGCCATCACCCTGGTGGCACAGACACGTATCACCAAACGTGCTTATACCCCAGACCCCGCACCTGTAGTATCAGGCGACCGCCTCTATGTGTTCACAGGCCACGACCTGGATACGGCTACCTACTTCCGCATGCCAGACTGGCAGGTGTTCTCCACCACCGATATGGAGCACTGGACAGATCACGGCATCGTACTCTCCACAGCCAACTTCAAGTGGGCCAAGCAGGGCGACAATGCCTGGGCCTCGCAGGCCATCGAGCGCAACGGCAAGTGGTACTGGTATGTGGCCGCTGAAGACACCACCAAGCACCTGCACGGCATAGGCGTGGCTGTAGCAGACCGTCCTGAGGGCCCGTGGGCAGACCCCATCGGCCGTCCGCTCATCCCTGGCGACTGGGGATTTATCGACCCCACCGTGTTTATCGACGACGACGGACAGGCCTGGCTCTTCTGGGGGAACAACGGCTGCTGGTATGCCAAACTGAACGAAGACATGATCTCTATCGACACCAGTTTTGCCAAGAATGGCATCTGCGACATGCGCCCCATGCTCGACGACGAGGCACAGTTCGGTCCCAAATGCCTGAAGATGGACTACCAACTCCATAAGCGCGTGATGAAGACCGGCTTCGAGGAAGCCCCGTGGATCTATAAGATCGGCGACACCTACTTTCTGGAGTATGCCGCTGGCGGCGTGCCTGAGCACTGGGCCTACTCCACGTCGAAGAGCATCCACGGCCCCTGGCACTATGAAGGCCGTATTACTGACGAGTCGCCAGGCTCGTTCACCATTCATGGTGGCACCATCGACTTCAAGGGCAAGTCGTATCTTTTCTATCACGATGGCATCCCATCTGGCGGCAATGGCTTCCGCCGCTCCACCACCTTCCGCGAATTCCAGCGCCAGAAGGACGGTCGCATCCCCAAGATCGACATCTCCGCACCAGCAGAGAAGAAATGACGTTCGGCACCATTTAATGGTGGTGCCTCCTGACGTTGTTGCTGATGCCTTGCAAGGGTGTCAGAGACGCCAAGTCAGACAGTAAGGGATGCCTGTTATACCCCTATAACAGGCATCCCTTACTCCGTAACAAGGCATCTCTTACTGTCGTGCAAGGCATCAGAACGAGTGTTAGTAGGCATCGTTATAAACGATCCCCTTGTTTTGCAAAGTCGGGATGGCAAAATGATGGTTCTCACTCAGAAAACGGTCACGGTCACAGCTGTGACCATGTGACCGCCAGAGTAAAGCTAAAAATGTTTTGTAAACAATATTCAGAAAAATGGACACCCTTGAAGTATATTTGTACACACTTGATTTTCAGCACTTTGCAAATATTCGGGAAAAGACTATAGGTTGTAAACATATTTCGTTTCGCGACAAATCTCTGCGGTCACATGGTCACAGCTGTGACCGTGACCGTTTCGGTGTGATGTAATAAATTGGCGGTTAGATAAAATTATATTCGACCTGTGCATTGTTTTTGCATAGGTTTTTTGTATCTTTGCACCATCAAATGATTTATTTTGGCAAAGAACCTTTTAAACAAGTATGATTTCCGTCAGGAGATTCTATCGCAAGGTTGCGACATTGAGGTGCTAGAGCCAAAATGGTTCCGTGATGAAGTGGCAGAGATATCCAAACACATGTTGAACACGCCAGAGATTATACCAACAAAGGAGGACTATACCTTCAGCGGCTGGAGCAAGATACCTGAGAATATGCCCCCCAACGACGTGATAGTTACGGGCCGGAAATGAATTTCGGAATCAATCTCATTAAACGCAGCTAGCTGGCGGGACAGATTACCTGAGTCATAGCAGTCATCATACCCAAGAATCTGTCCCAGCGACTAACGCGACTACCACTCAGAGTCTTTCCTCACACAGCGTCTATTATGCTGTATGGAAATCTGCCCACCCGAGAAACTAACAAATGTCAGTCACTTTATAAGCAGGGGGCTCTTTTGCAACTACCAAAAGGATGTGGCAGCGAGGCGGGCTGCCACATCCATGTTTTGGTTCAAGGAAAATCAAAGACCTGTCCCCCTGATTCCAATGAAGTTTATGACAAGTTCTTCTCTATGTGGCTGAGAAAAGATCAATGACCCGTGATTGACCATCTTATCCGTATCATGCCATCTAAATCTTATTTTTTTGAAACTTTTACAGCATATTTTATTGCAATTAATAAAAAAGTTGTATATTTGCACCCGTGTTCTTTCGAACACAAGACATATTGCTCATTTTTCCGTGAACGAACTGCGACCTCGAACAAGGAGAATTAACGAGCAAACCTATTATCGAAGGAGTATGCGCTTATAGCGCAGACTTACTCCATTAGATAATAGAGGCTGTCGCAGGCCTGTTCACGGTGATGGATGGGTCTGCGCTTTCTTTCTGTCTGATTGTTAGTGCTACCCTATGAAGAAGAAATAGTAACAACAGCATTAACAATTAAATAGTACGCTTATGATTAAAATGAAAAATCTTTGGAGTTTGCTGGCTATTATGATGGCAGCAATGCTGAGCTTTGGTCTGTCATCCTGTGGGGATGATGACGAAACAAATGGAGGTGGTGATTATCAGTTCATCCAAACTCTTAAAGGCAATAAGTGGATAACAAGAGACTCGTCCTACGGTGAAGGGTCTAATAACCACGCTTGGGTAGACATGGAAACGTGGATATTGTATTTCACATCAGACCATTCTGGAGTCAGCTATTGGATACAGAAGGATTACGATACTGACCTTGGCAATTCAACTACTCGAGATTATTCTTTGTTTGAATATACCATATCAGGGAATGAAGTCGAACTCACTTATGAGGATTCTTATACGTTAACTCTATATTATCAGGGCGGCTATCTCACAACAGAATCAATGGGAACAATTTTTGAGCCATCACAGATGACATCAAACGACTATGAATTTGTCAGAACACTTGGGCCTCAGTCTAACACTTCGGGCGGTATAACTTATACATATGATGAACGTACAAAGGAATTGAAAATAACTGGCAGCGGCGACATGCAGAATTATTCCTCGGGCAGTCAGCCGTGGAAGGATTACTACATCAAGAAGGTAACGATTGGAGAGGGCATTACCTCGATCGGAGATAACGCATTTTACAATATGGTGCAAATAGAAGAGATAGACCTCCCCAATTCTCTGAAGAAGATTGGCAAACAAGCCTTTGCAAAGACGCTGATTACAGAAGTCGAAATACCTTCGCATGTGGAGGAAATCTGTGAGGCTGCATTCGCCGATTGCAGTTACTTGCGAAGGGTTTCTTTCGATTATGATTCAAATAAAAATGGAAGTTTAAAGACCATTGGCGATTTTGCATTCAATGGTTGTAAGATTAAGGACTACATGATTTTCCCGAACCAACTTGAAACGGTTGGCATGATGGCATTTACAGGGACATTTACCAATATAAACTTAGGGAAGAATATCAAGAGTATTGGAATGGGGGCATTCACTTCGAGTGCAACAGAAGGAGCTTTGTGGATTAATCGTGGCAATCCTCCTACTGCCAGTAACCCAGTAACAGGCAAAGATGGAAGATGGAGCCTTAATATTCCTGTTGGTTGTAGAGCAAACTATTCTACACAGGAGCCTTGGAAGAACTTCAAGGTAATATACGAACAAGAGAAACTGGACAATGACGAGGGTGCTGGTGGTACGGGACAGAGAGATGCTTTAAGTGGAAGAACATTCACAGAGACCGTTAATGGCGTTTCTTTCAAAATGATAGGTGTCACGGGAGGTACATTTAATATGGGTTCAGAAGAATCTGAAGCCGAGAAAGATGAAAAACCAGTCCACAAAGTAACTCTTAGTAGTTTCAGCATAGGCGAAACAGAAGTGACACAAGCTTTATGGAAAGTTGTGATGGGTAGTAATCCTTCCTATCAAAAAACAGGAGACAATCATCCTGTAGAAACCGTAACATGGAATGACTGCCAAGAATTCATAAGGAAATTAAATAGCCTTACAGGAAAGAACTATAGATTACCGACAGAGGCAGAATGGGAGTTTGCAGCAAAAGGCGGTACCAAAAGCAATGGTTACAAATATGCTGGCAGTAACACAATAAATGACGTGGCATGGCATTATGGAAACACTAAACTTAAGCATGTAGAGGTTGCAAAAAAACAGGCCAATGAATTAGGTCTTTATGATATGACTGGAAATGTTTCTGAATGGGTAAATGACTACTGGTCTATGGATTATTACGGAAAATCACCTCAAAATAATCCGACAGGTCCAACAACAGGATACCTATACGTACTTCGTGGAGGCTCTGTCTTTGATTTACAAACAAAGTATTGCCGCAATACAAGTAGATCAGGCCAAGAGCCCAAAGTGAGTGGAACATCTGTTGGACTTAGATTAGGATTGTAAATTCGCTCAAATATTAACATAAAAAAGGAAGAAAATGAAAACATTGAAATTCTTATCTATGCTTTTCATCGCCTCGGCTCTTAGCTTTGGTTTTGCAAGTTGTGGCGATAACGATGATGACGAGCCCACGCCCGTTGAAACTGACTATTCAAATGTCATCCCCGGCCATTGGAGAAACACTGGGGTATCAGATGACATTGAAGAAACTCTAAGTATTAATTACAAAGGAGCAGGCACCATCTGCTTCTATGATTTGGTAGAAGCAGACTGGGGGATTATGGCTTTCGGAACATATACCCTTAGTGGCAACAAACTTTCGGCTTCTTACACTGATGTAAGCGTTACTGATTCAAATTACAAGTCAACGACTTATCATGGTTTCACCGATGGAAAGAGCAAGACCGTAACATATACAATCCAATCGTGTGACGGCAAAAAGCTTGTGGTGAAGGATGACAGCGGAAAGACATTGAATTATGAAAAGTACGCTGATGTCAAATAGAATCACACTATGATACCATAGCCATAAATAGGAGCGAAGTTAAAGGCTATGATAATAGCAGAACGGGAACCCGCGCCGATATCCTCGGCCTCGGGTTTCCGCTCTTTGTTTCTCCACTTAGTCGTGGGGATTTCTAAGACAAATCCAAGAGTATGACGCTTAATTATTGTTAAAGAGCCTCATTTTCTTTATTTCGAGGTTTGAAGATATAGTTTTAGCTGTAACGGAAGAGGTATTATTTCCTTTTTCGTTACAAAATGATGCGGTCTGTTTCTTTTAATAAATAGTACTGATCTTGATTTCTAATTAGTGAACCGCATCCACCTACTGAGCGAGACCTCCTAGTCATGGAGACAGAGGTACCTGAGTCATAGCAGCCGTCATACCCAAGTACCTCTCACCCCGTAACAGAAAAGGACAGATAGAACAATAGATTAAGAGGGTGTGCTCAAATTTTGAACACCACCAGCCATGGGGGGGCATTTGGGTAAGATGCCCAAACGCCTGTCTCACGGCTATTCTTGTGTCACAACGGTAATCTTTGAGTAGATGGCCGGAATGCCGGCGACGCTTGGGCTGGTATGAATCGGAGTATTGGTCATCAAACTATTGACAATCATCGCCGTGTTGTTTGCCATGTCCTTCAGGTTCTTGTCGATGGTCATGGTCTGCTTGCCGCTCTTGATATAAGCCTGCGATATGGCGGAATTGTCCTGACCGGTAATGATTGGCATGTTTGTAATACCTGCTTCCTCCAGCGCCTCAATGGCACCCTGAGCCGCATTGTCGGTTGCCGCAAGAACCATGTCCGGGCAATCACCTTCTGCGTAGTTGCTCAGACGGTCTTTCATGGCTTTCTTCTCATCTTCAACATTCCAACTATCAGCCTTCACGTCGTTAAATGCCGTCTTGCCACTCTTTACGACCAGTTTTCCGCTGTCGATGTATTCCTGGAGGAGTTCCATGGCTCCGTCGTAATAATCCTTAGCATTGTAATCGGTTTCGGGACCTTGAAGGATTTCGAGGGTCATGGAAGCCTTTCCCGAAGCATTGAAATAGTCGAGCAGGAACGAAGCCTGAGTACGCCCTACCTCCTTCGTATCGGTTGAAGAGAAATAAGCGATGTAGGGGTTACGGTCGGAAGGTAGGCTGCATCTCGGAAATGAAAATAAATTGTGATTTATTTTGCATTTCGCTCGATTTGCACTACCTTTGCAGCGGATTTGGAAGAATTTGCTGATATTATATAATATAATAAGGTGAATGGCTGATAAGAATATATATATATTAGGTATAGAGTCGAGTTGCGATGACACGTCGGCTGCAGTGCTCAGGAATGGGGTGCTGTTGTCGAACGTGACGGCGTCGCAGGCTGTGCATGAGGCGTATGGTGGCGTGGTGCCAGAACTGGCTTCGAGGGCTCATCAGCAGAATGTAGTGCCTGTGGTGCATGAGGCTATCAAGCGTGCTGGCATCACGAAGGAACAGTTATCGGCAGTGGCTTTCACCAGAGGCCCCGGACTGATGGGGTCGCTGTTGGTGGGTGTGAGTTTCGCCAAGGGACTTGCCAGGAGTCTGGGCATTCCGTTGATAGACGTGAATCATCTGCAGGGGCATGTGATGGCGCATTTTATCCTTGAAGATTCGAGGAATGAGGAAGGAGGAATGAGGAAGGAGAATAGCTCGGGTGCAGAGGGTAATCTCGTACCCCCGCACCCCCGCACCTCCGTTCCCCCCTTGCCGTTTCTCTGCCTGCTGGTATCAGGTGGCAACTCTCAGATCGTGAAGGTGAACGCCTATAACGATATGGAGGTGCTGGGACAGACGATCGACGACGCGGCAGGCGAGGCGATTGACAAGTGTTCGAAGGTGATGGGGCTGGGCTATCCCGGAGGCCCGATCATCGACAAATTGGCGCGTCAGGGTAATCCGAAGGCTTTTAAGTTTGCTGAGCCGAACATCCCAGATCTGGACTACAGTTTCTCCGGTCTGAAGACCTCGTTCCTCTACTCGCTACAGAAATGGGTGAAGGATGATCCCGACTTCATCGAGCACCATAAGGAGGACATTGCTGCCTCGCTGGAGTGGACGATTGTGGACATTCTGATGAAGAAACTGAAGAAGGCGGTGAAGCAGACGGGCATCAAGCATGTGGCGGTGGCTGGCGGCGTGAGTGCGAACAACGGACTGCGCAATGCCTTCTACGACGCCCAGAAGCGCTACGGTTGGACGATCTATATCCCCAAGTTCAGTTATACGACGGACAATGCCGCGATGATCGGCATCGTGGGCTACTATAAGTATCTCGACAAGGAGTTCTGCAGCATCGATGCACCTGCGTTTTCGAAAGTAACGTTTAAGTAAGAATGAATATGTTTACAGTTTACGGTTTACAGTTTACAGATGATTACTCTATAGGCAGATCTGTATGCTGCGAATGGCATTGCGAATGGCTTGCCAAGTTATCAACTGTAAACTGTAAACCGTAAACAAATTAAAAAAAAGATATGGATTTTGAAAGTAAGATTACCAGTAGGGATATCAGTGAGATCCTCTGGGAGACGGAGAAGACGGTGAGTACGGCAGAGAGTTGTACGGGAGGCAGGATCGCTGAGGCGATCATTGCCGTGCCAGGAGCCTCGAAGTATTTCAAGGGAGGCATCATTTCGTACGTCAATGAGATCAAGGAGCGGCTGCTGGGTGTAGACCATCAGTTGCTGGAGGAGAAGACCGCTGTGTGTGAGGAGGTGGCCATCGCCATGGTGAAGGGTGCCTGCAAGGCCCTGCAGACAGACTATGCCATCGCCGCAACAGGCCTTGCAGGTCCTACGGGAGGTACGAAGGACATCCCTGTGGGCACCATCTGGCTGGCATGTGGAAAGCCTGATCGGGTGGTGACGATGAAAGTGGAGGAAGATCACGGCCGTGACATCAATCTGGCCATCGCCACAAACCATGCCATGGAACTCTTTTTGAACTTCCTGAAGGAAGAAAATGAGCCTCGTCCGCTGCGTGAAGGTTAAAAAAATATAATTCTTGACCTTTGCACTCAAACAGTGATTTGAATCTCAATTAAAATGTGTACCTTTGCACCCTGTTTGGAATAAGTAAGTGTAAATCACAAGTAAAAAGTAGATAGAAATGTCTAAGATTTGTCAAATTACAGGAAAGAAGGCACAGATAGGTTGCAATGTGTCTCACTCAAAGCACCACACGAAGAGAAGCTTTGATGTCAACCTCTTCAGCAAGAAGTTCTACTGGGTAGAAGAGAATTGCTGGATTAGACTGAAGATCAGTGCTGCCGGTCTCCGTATGATTAATAAGGTGGGACTGGACGCAGCCATCCGTCAGGCCATAGAGAAGGGTTATCTGAACTGGAACGATCTGGAGAAAGGTTTCCTCGCCTGGGGTAATGTTGAGAACAATAATTAAGGAGGAATAATACAATGGCAAGCAAGAAAGCAAAAGGAAATCGCGTTCAGGTGATTCTGGAGTGCACGGAGCAGAAGAACAGTGGTCTGCCCGGTACCAGCCGTTATATCACGACAAAGAACCGTAAGAATACGCCAGAGCGTATGGAACTGATGAAGTACAATCCCATCTTGAAAAAGATGACGCTTCACAAGGAGATCAAATAAGGGTGAAAAGGTAAAAAGGTTAAAAAGTAAAGAACTATGGCAAAGAAAACCGTTGCTACCCTCCATGAAGGTTCAAAGGATGGTCGCGCTTATACAAAGGTGATCAAGATGGTGAAGAGCCCCAAGACGGGTGCTTACATCTTCGACGAGCAGATGGTTCCCAATGAGGCCGTCAAGGACTTCTTTAAGAATTAAAGATTTGTTTTAAGATAAAAAAAGAGGTTGCAAGTGATTTTGCAGCCTCTTTTTTTGCGCATATCGGCAAAATATATTATCTTTGCACACGTTAATTAACGAGATATGGGAATATTCGGATTTTTTAATAAGAACAAGAAAGAGACACTCGACAAGGGTCTGGAGAAGACCAAGACGAGTGTGTTTGATAAGTTGGCGCGTGCTGTAGCCGGAAAATCGAAGGTCGACGACGATGTGCTGGACAACCTTGAAGAGGTGCTGATCACCTCCGACGTAGGAGTGGACACAACGTTGAAGATCATCAAGCGGATTGAGGAGCGCGTGGCCCGTGATAAGTATGTGAGCACGTCAGAACTGAATGCCATCCTGCGTGATGAGATTGCAGCCCTGTTGGCAGAGAATAATTCGGAAGACCAGGACAGTTGGGACTTGCCTGGCGATCATAAGCCCTATGTCATCTTGGTGGTGGGTGTCAACGGCGTTGGCAAGACGACCACTATCGGCAAGTTGGCCTGGCAGTTCAAGCAGGCTGGCAAGAAGGTCTATCTTGGTGCTGCGGACACTTTCCGTGCGGCAGCCGTAGAACAACTTTGTATCTGGGGTGAACGTGTAGGTGTGCCCGTGGTGAAGCAGCAGATGGGCAGTGACCCCGCCAGTGTGGCCTTTGATACGCTGTCGAGTGCCAAGGCAAATGGTGCTGACGTCGTGCTGATTGATACGGCAGGTCGTCTGCATAACAAGGTGGGGCTGATGAACGAGTTGAAGAAGATCAAGGACGTGATGAAGAAGGTGCTGCCTGAGGCTCCAGACGAGGTGATGCTCGTGCTTGACGGTTCGACAGGTCAGAATGCCTTTGAACAGGCTAAGCAGTTTGCGGCAGTGACACAGATCACATCGCTGGCTATCACCAAACTCGACGGCACGGCCAAGGGTGGGGTGGTCATCGGCATCAGCGACCAGTTGAAGGTTCCTGTAAAGTATATCGGACTGGGTGAGCAAATGACAGACCTGCAACTTTTCAATAAACGTGAATTCGTAGATTCGTTGTTTGACACTGATCATTGAAGACTTGAAAGACTGAAAATTGAAGAAGACGATCGATTTCATATCACTCGGATGCTCGAAGAATCTTGTTGACAGCGAGATGCTGATGGGACTGATGGAGGCTAACGGCTATCATTGTACCCACGATAGCGATAATCCTCAGGGGGAGATCGTTGTTGTGAATACCTGTGGTTTTATTGCCGATGCCAAGGAGGAGAGCATTAATACAATCCTTGAGTTTGCCCAGGCCAAGACGGAAGGCAGGATCAAGAAACTCTTTGTGATGGGATGTCTCTCGGAGCGCTACCTCGCTGATCTGGAAAAAGAAATCCCTGAGGTGGATGGGTGGTATGGGAAGTTCAACTATAAGAATCTGCTGAAAGATATTTCGAGGAAGGAAGAAAGAGGAATGAGGAATGAGGATACTTTGGTGGCGGATAATTCCCTTCAGGGTAATCTCCTTCCTCCTTCCTCTTTCTTCCTTCCTCGAAAAATTACCACGCCGCCACATTATACCTATATAAAGATTAGTGAGGGGTGTGACCGTCATTGCGCCTACTGTGCCATTCCGCTCATCACGGGCCGGCATCAGAGTCGGCCGATGGAGGAGATCCTCAATGAGGTGCGCAATCTGGTGAAGAGGGGTGTCAAGGAGTTTAACGTCATCGCCCAGGAACTGACCTACTATGGTGTTGATATCGACGGTAAGCAGCATATCGCCGAACTGATCGAGCAGATGGCTGATATCCCAGGCGTGGTTTGGATCAGGTTGCACTATGCCTATCCGACACATTTCCCATGGGACTTGTTGCGAGTGATGCGGGAGAAGCCCAATGTGTGCAAGTATCTCGACATCGCCCTCCAGCATATCTCCGACTCGGTGCTGAGTCGTATGCAGCGCCATGTGACAAAGGCAGAGACCTACGAACTGGTAGAGCGACTTAGACGGGAAGTGCCTGGCATCCATATCCGTACGACGTTGATGGTTGGCTTCCCCGGGGAGACGGAGGAGGACTTCGAAGAACTGAAGACGTTTGTCAAGTGGGCACGTTTCGAGCGTATGGGGGCTTTTGCTTACTCAGAGGAAGAAGGAACCTATTCGGAACAGCACTATGACGATGATGTGCCGGAGGATGTGAAACAGCGCCGACAGGATCAGTTGATGCGCATCCAACAGCATATTAGCGCGGAACTGGAGGCTGAGAAGGTGGGTAAGACTTTATCAGTAGTTATCGATCGTCAGGAGGGGGACTATTATGTCGGACGAACGGAGTTCTGTTCGCCAGAGGTAGACCCAGAGGTGTTAATTCCCGTTGAAGAGCGGGAATTGGAGATTGGAGCCTTCTACGATGTGCTGATTACTGACTCAGAGGAATTCGATTTGTATGGAACAACAATCATTCTGTGATTATGACTAATAAGGACTTTATTTTGGAATTAGCGGAAAAGACGGGCTATTCGCCCGAAGACACGCAGAAGATGGTCAACGTGATCGTGGAGACAATGGGAGACAACTTCCAGGAAGACAATCAGGTGCTTATCCCTACCTTCGGCACTTTTGAGGTAAAGAAGAAGATGGAGCGCGTGATGGTGAACCCGTCGACAGGGCAGCGTATGCTCGTTCCGCCAAAACTGGTGCTGAACTTCAAGCCAAACGGAAGTTGGAAAGAACATATAAAGAATGGAGGAGACGAGTGATGGGAAAAGTTACGATCCAAGATGTTGCCAATAAACTGACCGTTCGGAACGGGCTGAGCAAGAAAGATGCCTCGCGCTTCGCCAATAAAATGTTTGACCTGATTCGTGATGCCTTGGAGCGGGATAAGTCGGTAAAGGTCAAAGGCCTTGGCACTTTCAAGATTATCGATGTGGATTCGAGGGAGAGTGTGAATGTGAATACAGGAGAGCGTGTGCTCATCGAAGGTCACAACAAAATCACCTTCACCCCTGATGCCTTGATGAAGGAACTGGTCAATAAGCCTTTCTCGCAGTTTGAGACCGTCGTGCTCAATGACGGTGTCGACTTTAAGGATGCTGACAAGGAGGCAGCCGATGCAGAGAAACTCCAGAATGACGATGATGACAACGAGATAGTAGAGATGCCTCTTGTGGATTTTATCGCTCCAGATCCAATTGTGCTCGGTGAGCCTGCAGAAACAGAGGAACCTGTCAAGGCTGCAGTTTCAGAACCACAAGTTGTTAAAGGTACCCCAGTATCAACAGAAACGCCTGCATCTCATGAGGAGCAGGTCGTTTCGGAAACGCCAGTTGTAACGGAAATACCTCAAGTACAAGTCGGCCCAGAGACTCTCTCACAGCCGTTGGCAGATAATACACAATCTACCGATGAACCTGCTGAAGAGGAGCCCGTCGAAGAAGATGAGGCCGAGGAAGAAGAAGAGGGACGCCCTGCTGGCGGACTGAAGTGGCCGATAGTTCTACTGGCCTGCGTCGGAGCCCTGATCGTTGGCTATCTGCTTGGCAACTATTTCCCCTGGAATTCTGTTGAGCAAAAAGATATTCAAGAGGTGGTCGCTCCTCCTGTGAAGAAGAGTGTTAAGGATCCCGTGAAGGAGGTGGCACCTCCTGTGAAGGAAGAACCAAAGGCTCCTGCCGAGGAAACGGCTCCGTCTACAGAAGAGACTGCTACGCCAGCCGTTGCACAAACAGAACAGTCCAAGCCTCAGCCTGCAAAGCAGTTGGAGACTACTAAACCAGCCGAGACTCCCAAACCTGTTGGGACTTCCAAGCCTGTCGAGGCGCCAAAGCCAACCGTCGCAGCCACCCCGGCAGCGGTGAAACTCGATAAGTATGAAGCTATGGACGCCCGTGTTCGTACTGGTGCCTATCGCATTGTAGGCACTGACCATGTGGAGAAGGTAAAAGAGGGCGATAATCTGAAACGTATCGCCAAGCGCACATTGGGGCAGGATATGGAGTGCTATCTAGAGGTATATAATAATCTGACCTCAACGTCTGAACTGAAAAAAGGTCAGGAAATCAAGATCCCGAAACTGGAATTGAAGAAGAAAAAACAGTCCAAAAGCAGTAGATAATTGGGAAATAATGAAAAAGTTTCTTAAAACTTAGGTTTTGGGAAACTTTTTTAATATTATTTAGTCACACAGATGTGTGGATAATCCTTTAAAATCACTACTTTTGCGGTCAAATTATGAAACTATCATAAAATTGAGAATTAAAGAATAAAAGAAAAATATTATGGCAGAAGCAATTGACATCCGTGAATTGAACATCCGGATTGAACAACAAAGTGCATTTGTGACAAATCTGACAACGGGCATGGACCGTGTCATCGTAGGACAGAAACATCTCGTAGACTCCCTGCTCATCGGACTGTTGAGCGATGGGCATATCCTGCTTGAAGGTGTGCCTGGTCTGGCAAAGACACTGGCCATCAAGACCCTCTCCCAACTGATTGATTCGGACTACAGTCGAATCCAGTTCACCCCCGACCTCCTGCCTGCAGATGTGATCGGTACGATGATCTATTCGCAGAAGGATGAGAAGTTCCAGGTGAAGAAGGGACCTGTGTTTGCTAATTTCGTCTTGGCTGATGAAATCAACCGTGCCCCCGCTAAGGTGCAGAGTGCCTTACTGGAGGCTATGCAGGAGAAGCAGGTGACAATAGGCAGCGAGACCTTTACCTTGCCGAAACCCTTCCTGGTGATGGCTACCCAGAACCCCATTGAGCAGGAAGGAACCTATCCTCTGCCTGAGGCTCAGGTGGACCGTTTCATGCTGAAGGTAATCATCGACTATCCCTCTCTAGATGAGGAGAAGAAGATCATCCGTGAGAATATCGCAGGTGAGATGCCGAAGGTGACACCAGTCACTACGGCAGAAGAGATTCTGAAGGCTCGTGCCGTTGTCGGTGAGGTGTATCTTGACGAGAAGATTGAGCAGTATATCGCTGATATCGTGTTTGCCACCCGTTATCCTGACCGTTATGGTCTGAAGGACTTGAAGGACATGATTTCCTTCGGTGGTTCTCCGCGTGCCAGCATCAATCTGGCCAAGGCTGCCCGTGCCTATGCTTTCATTAAGCGACGTGGTTATGTGGTGCCTGAGGATGTGAGGGCTGTGGCTCATGATGTGCTCCGTCATCGTATCGGTCTGACCTACGAGGCAGAGGCAGCCAATATCACCAGTGAGGAGATTGTTTCGAAGATTATCAACAAGGTTGAAGTGCCTTGATGCTGGTAGGGCTAGTATGACTAGTTAAACTAGTGTGACTAGAATATGGAAACATCTGAAATTATCAAGAAGGTTCGTAAGATAGAGATCAAGACCCGTGGTCTGAGTTCTAACATCTTTGCCGGCCAGTATCATTCTGCCTTCAAGGGTAGGGGTATGGCCTTCAGCGAGGTGCGTGAGTATCAGTTCGGTGATGATGTCCGTGATATCGACTGGAATGTGACCGCCCGTTTCCATCGGCCTTATGTGAAGGTGTTTGAAGAGGAGCGTGAACTGACGGTGATGTTACTAATTGACGTCAGTGGTTCACTTGACTTCGGTACTCAGAAGCAGATGAAGCGCGATATGGTGACAGAGATTGCCGCCACCATTGCATTCAGTGCGATCCAGAACAACGATAAGATCGGCGTGGTGTTCTTCTCTGACCGGATTGAGAAATATATCCCTCCCAAGAAAGGACGTAAGCATATCCTCTACATTATACGTGAGATGCTCAATTTCCAGCCTGAGTCTAAACGGACGGATGTAAAACAGGCTGTGGAGTTTCTGTCGAGTATACAGAAACGTCGTACGACGGCCTTCATTCTCAGCGATTTCTTTGTGCGGGATGATGAATTTCTGCAGTCTTTACAGATCTGCAATCGCAAGCATGATGTTGTGGCCATACAAGTCTATGACCAGCGTGCGAAGGAATTGCCTGATGTGGGATTGATGAAGGTGGTGGATGCTGAGACCGGGCACGAACAGTATGTGGATACAGGTTCGAAGGCTTTGCGTCAGGCCTATCACAAATATTGGGTCAACCGTCAGTCGCAGTTGGAGGAAACCTTTAACAAGAGCAATGTCGACCATGTAAGTGTTGCTACTAACGAAAATTTCGTTAAGGCGCTTATGATATTGTTTAAACGAAGAAGTTGAAATGGTTAATATACAGATACTTAAGAGTAAAGTGGAAAGAGTAATGTGGGACGAGGGTACTCCTAAAAGTATACTCATGTTTATCTGCATATCTCTTGCCTCTTTCCTCTTTTCTCCTTCCATTGTGAAAGCGCAAGTATCGGTAGAGGCTGTTATTGACTCTATCCAGATCTTTGTCGGCCAGCAGGCACATGTTACGCTGACGGCTACGGCCAAGGAGAGTGCAAAGATGGAGTTCCCACAGTTCAAACCTACAGAATATATCACACCTGGTGTAGAGGTGCTTGATAGGAAGGAACTCGAACAGCAACCGCAGGACAATGGTTTCGTGTCGCGCCGAATGGTTTATACGATGACCTCGTTTGATGACACTCTTTACTATCTTCCGCCAATGACGGTGAAGATTGATGGTAAACCATATAAGAGTAAGAGTCTGGCACTGAAAGTATTGACTATCGAAGTAGATACCCTGCATGCCGATCAGTTCTTTGGGCCTAAGGATGTGCAGGACAATCCCTTCCAGTGGAGTGACTGGAGTCTGCCTTTCTGGCTCAGTGTGCTGATGCTTGTCTTGCTGGCTATCGGCTACTGTCTCTTTCTCCGTCTGCGTGATAACAAGCCGATAATCAGTCATATACGTATTGTAAAGCGGCTGCTGCCACACCAGAAGGCCATGAAGGAGATTGAGCAAATTAAAGCCGACAAGATGGTGTCATCGGAGAATTCGAAGGAATACTACACGAAGTTGACGGACACCCTCCGTAAATATATTGAGGAGCGCTATGGCTTCAATGCGATGGAGATGACTAGTAGTGAAATTATTGACAGACTGATGTCGACTAAGGACCAGAAGTCACTCGACGAACTGCGTCAACTCTTTACCACCGCCGACCTTGTGAAGTTTGCCAAGTATTCAACGCTGATCAATGAGAACGATGCTAACTTGGTTAATGCCATCGAGTTTATTAACCAGACTAAGTTGGAGAATGTACCAGTAGAAGAAATTCTAAAGCCCCAACTCTCTGAGGAGGACCAGCGGTCGCAGAAGACACGTCGTGTGCTGAAATATTTTATCACCGCTATTGCTGTCGTCTGTTTAATGATTTTTGGGTATGTGGTGTTTGTATTGTATTCGTTGTTAGGGTGATTAGGGTAATTAGGTAATATAGGAAATAAAATGGAATTTGCCAATAAAGAATATCTGCTGTTGCTCCTGCTGATTGTCCCGTACCTGATCTGGTATGTGATGTACAGGAAGAAGACAGAGCCCACTATGCGGATGAGCGACACCTATGCTTTCCGCTATGCGCCTCGTAGTTGGAAGGTGACACTTATGCCACTGTCGATGCTACTCCGCATATTGGCTTTTACGATGACCGTTCTGGTGCTGGCACGTCCACAGACACATAATTCGTGGAGTAACAAGTCTATCGAGGGTATCGACATCATGTTGGCGATGGACGTCTCCACTAGTATGCTGGCAGAAGACTTGAAGCCAAACCGCATCGAGGCTGCCAAGCAGGTGGCTGCAGAGTTCATTGCAGGCCGTCCGAATGATAACATCGGACTCTCCATCTTTGCAGGAGAGGCTTTCACCCAGTGTCCGATGACTACAGATCATGCATCGCTGCTGAATATGCTGCAGACGGTGCGTACAGATATCGCTGCGCGGGGACTGATAGAGGACGGTACAGCCATCGGCATGGGGCTGGCCAATGCCGTATCCCGTCTGAAGGAGTCGAAGGCGAAGAGTAAGGTGGTCATCCTACTCACTGATGGTTCGAACAATCGTGGTGATATCTCTCCAATGACAGCAGCAGAGATAGCCAGGAGTTTAGGTATCCGTGTCTATACCGTCGGTGTGGGAACGAATAAAGTAGCCCCTTATCCGATGCCCGTGGCTGGGGGTATACAGTATGTGAACATTCCTGTCGAGATTGACACGAAGACACTCTCGGAGATTGCTGCTGCGACAGAAGGTGATTTCTATCGTGCCACCAATACGAAAGAGTTGCGTAATATCTACAAAGAGATCGACCAGTTGGAGAAAAGCAAACTGAATGTAAAAACATTCAGCAAGCGCTATGAGGCCTATCAGCCTTTTGCCCTTGCAGCCGTACTCGCCTTATTGCTTGAGATCTTGCTTCGTATCACTATCTTCCGTCGCATTCCATAAATAGTAAATCGAAAATCAGTAAATCGTAAATATATATAGTCGTGTTTAGATTTGAAGACCCCATATATCTCTGGCTCTTGGTGCTGATTCCCATCTTAGCACTTGTCAGGTTTATCTCATATAGGAACCAGCGCAAACGGCTTCGTAAGTTTGGCGACCCGTCGCTGTTAAAGGAACTGATGCCTGATGTATCGCGTTTCCGTCCTTCTGTGAAGTTCTGGCTATTGCTGGGTGCATTGGCATTGATGATTGTGATGTTGGCCCGTCCGCAGATGGGGACAAAGATTAATCACGAGAAACGTGTGGGCATAGAGACCATCATTGCGATGGATATCAGCAACTCTATGCGTGCTGAAGATATCATCCCCAGCCGCCTGGATCGTAGTAAAATGATGATAGAGAATTTGGTGGACCACTTTTCCAATGACAAGATAGGCCTGATTGTGTTTGCTGGCGATGCTTTCGTTCAACTCCCAATTACCAGTGACTATGTGTCGGCAAAGATGTTCCTTTCTAGTATCGATCCATCCATGATTGCAACACAGGGTACGGATATAGCCAGAGCCATCGAGATGGCTACCCATAGTTTTACTCAAGAGGAAGGTATCGGCAAGGCCATCATTGTCATCACCGATGGTGAAGACCACGAGGGTGGGGCACTTCAGGCAGCAGAAGCCGCCAAAGACGCAGGCATGCGTGTCTATGTTCTTGGTGTGGGCTCAGTCAATGGTGCGCCTATCCCTATTCCTGGCACTGGTGGATATATGACGGATCGTTCTGGCAATACCGTGATGTCTGCTCTAAATGAGGATATGTGTAAGCAAGTAGCACAGGCTGGCGGAGGCGCTTATATTCATGTCGAGAATAACAGTGCTGCCCAGCAGCAACTGGATAGTGAACTTGACAAACTGGCCAAGAAAGAGACGACCACTACTATCTATAGTGAGTTCGACGAACAGTTTCAGGCAGTGGGTGTTCTTGTTCTCCTCTTTCTGATCATAGAGATCTGTGTTCTAGATCGCCGCAACCCGTTACTGAAGAATTTGTCGTTATTCAAGAGAGGTGAGAGAAGAGAGGTTCAGGCCCGTCTGATTCTCTTGGCAGTCATTTCTCTTTCCTCTTGTTTCTCACCACTCACCTCTATGGCTCAGACTGATCGTCAATATATTCGACAGGGTAACAAACTCTTCCGGAGTGGTGACTATCCCAATGCAGAGGTGTCGTATCGTAAGGCTATCGAGAAGAATCCGAGGAATCCTCAGGCAGTGTTCAATCTTGGCAATGCTTTAATGGCTCAGAAGAAAGACTCTGCTGCTGTGGTGCAGTTCGAGAATGCCTCTAAGTTGGAAACGAATCCGCTGCGTAAGGCTAAGGCCTATCATAATATGGGCGTAGTCTGTCAGTCACATAAGATGTATGGTGAGGCTATCGAGGCTTATAAGAATGCGCTTCGCCTGAATCCTGAAGACAATGAGACGCGTTATAATCTGGTTTTGTGTAAGCATCAGCAACAGAAACAGCAACAGAAACAACAGCAGAACCAGCAGGGCAACGACGACAAGAAGCAGGACAATAAAAAAGACCAGCAGAAACAGGATCAGCAGAAGGATCAGCAGGACGACAAGAAACAGCAGGAACAGCCCAAGCCGCAGATGAGCAAGGAGAATGCTGAGCAACTATTGAATGCCGCAATCCAGAACGAGAAGCAGACACAAGATAAGTTGCAGAAGGCTCAGCAGCAGCCCCAGCGTCGTAGTATCCAGAACAACTGGTAGTTTTTAGTTTGTAGTGTTTATAGTTTATAAGTTTATAGTTTATAGATGATTACTATACAAGAATGGAAATATCTGAGTTCAGAAGTGAGAGGTGATAGTTTACCCCTTGCGATGCGACTTATTGCTTTTATCTGCATATTTCTTACCTCTTATCTTTCACCTCTCACCTCTACGTCGCAGACGCTCCAGGGTTCAGCACCTTCCCATGTTGCTGTTGGTGAGCAATTCCGCTTGACTTATACTGTCAACACTCAGAATGCCAGCGATTTCCGTGCTGGTGACATTCCTGACGAGTTGGAGGTGCTTATCGGTCCAAACCGTTCTATGCAGTCGAGTTATCAGATGATTAACGGACATACAAGTTCGTCATCGTCCATCACTTATACATATATCGTCTGTGCAACGAAGAATGGTAGTTTTACTATCCCACCAGCACACGTTTCTGTCGGTGGCAAGACAATCGCATCCAACTCTTTGAATATCAAGGTGAGTGGTTCTCCTCAGGCTAGCGCTGGAGGCTCTCCCCGTCATCAACGTCAGGATGAACAAGGGGAAATCCGTGATGCAGGTAGTCAGATATCAGGTTCTGATCTTTTCATCAAGGTCAGTGCCAACAAGAAACGTGTTTACGAGCAGGAGCCTGTCTTGCTTACTTATAAAGTCTATACGCTTGTCGGGTTGACGAGTCTGCGAGGTGATATGCCAGACCTGAAGAGTTTCTATACTCAAGAGGTGAGCCTGCCCACACAGAAGAGTTTCTCGATAGAGACTTTTAATGGCCGTCCTTATCGGACCACTACGTGGAGCCAATATGTGATGTTTCCTCAGATGACGGGTAAACTTCAAATCCCCAGCATCACTTTCGAGGGTATCGTTGTGCAGCAGAATCGAAATATCGATCCCTTTGAGGCCTTCTTCAATGGTGGTTCTGGCTATGTGGAGGTCAAGAAGAAAATCGTAGCACCAGGTATCGACATCCAAGTGGATCCGCTACCAGAACGACCAGCGGGTTTCTCAGGTGGCGTAGGTCATTTCAATGTCTCTGCGTCGCTGAATAAGACAGAGACAAAGGCAAACGACCCAGTCTCGCTGCGCATCACTGTCAGTGGTACCGGCAACCTGAAACTTGTTAAGCAGCCACAGATAGATTTGCCTAAAGACTTCGACAAATATGAGCCAAAGATTACTGACAAGACGAAGTTGGCTTCGGCAGGTATCGAGGGCTCGATGATCTACGACATTCTTATTGTGCCTCGACATCAGGGGCATTATGAGTTGCCACCAGTCAGTCTGACCTACTTCGACACAACGGCTAATGTTTATAAGACTGTCACCAGTGAGCCTTTAACGCTTGATGTAGCGAAAGGTTCAGGGCCTGGTGCGATGAGCGATTACTCAGGACAGCAGGATTTGCAGGAGTTGAGCCGCGACATCCGATATATAAAGACAGGCGACGTGCGTCAGCGAGGCATGGAAGAATTTTTCTTCGGTTCCGTTTCCTATTGGATGACTCTGGCCATTATGGTGCTCGTGTTCATATCACTATTTGTCATCTTCCGCCAACGTGCCATCGAGAATGCTAATATCACCAAGCGCCGTGCGGGCAAGGCTAACAAGGTCGCAACCAAACGACTGAAGAAGGCTTCGAAACTGATGGCAGACAATAAACCTGGTGAGTTCTATGACGAGGTGTTGCGTGCGCTTTGGGGCTATGTAGGTGACAAACTTAATATCCCAGTAGAGCAATTGTCACACGATAATATCAGTCAGCGCCTTGGTGGTCGAGGGGTAGGTGAGGAGACTATCGCTCAGTTTATGGGTGCCCTCGACGAGTGTGAGTTTGAACGTTATGCTCCAGGCGATCCGAAAGGAAATATGAATAAGGTATATGAGAAGGCAATGACTGCCATCGAACAGATTGAAGGAACGATGAAAAAAAGTGGTAAGAAGTCAGAGGTGAGAGGTGAGAGAATATCTCATGCCAGAACCCTTCTTCTCTTTGTGCTCTTTCTTACCTCTTACCTCTTACCTCTCACCTCTTATGCCGTGACTAAGGCTGAGGCTGACAGTGCTTATGTCCATGGGCAGTACCAACAGGCTATTCGTGACTACGAGGCCTTGTTAAAACAAGGTGCCAGTGCCGAACTCTACTATAATCTTGGCAATGCCTATTATCGTACAGAAAACATCCCAGAGGCCGTCCTTAACTATGAGCGTGCCTTACTGCTCTCACCTGGTGATCGTGACATTCGTTTCAATCTGCAGATTGCTCGTTCGAAGACCTTCGACAAGATTGTTCCCGAGTCAGAGATGTTCTTTGTCACGTGGTATCGTTCGCTCGTCAGTCTGATGAGTGTCGATGGTTGGGCGCGTACTGCTCTCGTAGCCCTCGCGCTCACTATCGTCTTATTGTTGGTCTATCTTTTCTCATACCGAATATGGCTGCGTAAGGCTGGCTTCTTCGGCGGCGTGGTGCTGCTTCTGCTTTTTGTGGGAGCCAACATCTTCGCCTGGCAGCAGAAGAAGGATCTGCTTAACCGTAAGGGGGCCATCATCTTTGTCCCAGCAGTGACGGTGAAAAGTACCCCAGCCGCTAACGGTACTGATCTGTTTATCCTTCACGAAGGAACGAAGGTCGTTATTACAGATGGTTCAATGAGAGATTGGAAAGAGATCCGCATCGCTGACGGTAAGGAGGGATGGATTGAGAGTAAACATTTAAGAGTGATATGACGATGCTGACAGGTTTACTTTTAACGGCCGAAAGTTTCGGGGGAGACCTCATCGCTCTTGATAAAGAATGTCTGCTTCTTGTCAATGGCAGTGATTCGCTTTATCTGGATCGTGTGGCCCATGTACTCACGACAGCCCTCACTTGGCTACCGCTCTATCTCAGTTTGTTTTATGTCGTACTCCACAATAATGAGAATTTCCGCAAGGTGCTTTGTGTGTTGGCTGGGGCCGGCCTCTGCGTCTTATTGGCTGGCTCTATAGATGATTTGATTGTTAAGCCGACTGTTGCGCGATGGAGACCTACGCATGATCCTGAGATTGGACTGTTGGTTGATACTGTTGATGGCTATCGAGGAGGAAGTTACGGCTTTTTTTCTGCCCATGCGTCCAACACTTTCAGTATTGCCATCTTCTTCTGTTGGCTCATTCGTAGCCGTCTGCTCTCCATAGCCCTCGTCATCTGGTCGTTCACCAACTGTTGGACACGTCTGTATCTGGGCGTCCACTTCCCTGGTGACATCCTCGTGGGACTGACCTGGGGTCTTATTGTCGGCACCAGTGTCTATTACTTTTTTTATCGTGTTACACGAAAGATGGCGGCCTCGCGTCATTTTATCTCAACCAAGTACACATCGACGGGATATGAACGATCTGACTGCGACATCCCTGTGGCAGTATTAGTATTCACCCTGCTCTATGCCCTTATCAAATCTTGTATTCTATGACTATCGATCCTCGGCATATACACATTAGTGACTATCAGTATGATCTGCCAAACGAGCGTATCGCCAAGTTCCCCGTGGACCGCCGCGATCACTCTAAACTCCTGATCTATCGCAAGGGTGAGATAGAGGAAAATGTCTTCTATCATCTGCCAGACTATCTGCCGAAAGGGTCACTCATGGTGTTCAACAATACGAAGGTTATTCAAGCCCGTATGCACTTCCGCAAGACTGCTGTCACTGGTGAGCATACAGGAGCACTCATCGAGGTATTCCTGCTTGAACCTGCTGAACCTGCTGATTACGAACAGATGTTCCAGGCTATGGGTCATTGTGCATGGTATTGTCTTGTAGGCAATCTGAAGAAATGGAAAGAAGGTTCATTGACACGTATCATAGAAGTTGCAGGGGTTCAGGTAGAAGTGACGGCCACCCGTGGCCCTGTCCATGGCACTAGCCATCGCATCGACTTCTCATGGAATGGAAATGTACCTTTTGCCACGATTATTGATACGATGGGTGAACTGCCCATACCTCCCTATCTCAACCGAGAGACGCAAGATAGCGATAAGACCACCTATCAGACAGTCTACTCAAAGATTAAAGGCAGTGTGGCTGCTCCCACGGCTGGTCTCCATTTCACTCCAGAGGTGTTGGCTGAACTCGATGCACATGGTGTCGATCGTGAGGAACTGACACTCCACGTCGGTGCAGGTACGTTTAAACCCGTTAAAAGCGAGGAGATGCAGGGGCATGAGATGCATACCGAATACATTAGTGTGCACCGTAAGACCATTGCCAAACTTCTTAGACACGATTGCCAGGCGATTGCTGTCGGAACCACGAGCGTTCGCACCCTTGAGAGCCTTTACTACATGGGAGTGAAGGTAAAGGAACAGCCTGACCTCCCAGAAGATCAACTCCATGTCTCGCAGTGGGAGCCTTACCGGGAGTTGTGTCGTAAGGAGTTTTGTAGTAAGGATGCATTGCAGGCACTTGCCGATTGGATGGATGCACATCATCTCGATATTCTCCATGCCAGTACTCAGATTATTATCTGTCCTGGCTATGAGTATAAAATCGTTCGTATGCTTGTCACGAACTTTCATCAGCCACAGTCTACGCTGTTACTCCTCGTCAGTGCTTTTGTAGGTGGGGATTGGCGGAGGATTTATGACTATGCGCTTGCACATGATTTCCGATTCCTCAGTTATGGCGATTCCTCCCTTCTCATCCCGTAAAGGGGTAATATTACAGACAGATACTCGTAAATCAATAAATAAATTATGAATAATACTCCAACTCCCCACATCAGTGCTCAGTATGGCGACATCGCTGAGACAGTAATCATGGCGGGTGATCCGCTTCGTGTAAAATTCATGGCAGAGAAATATCTCGACAATCCTGTCGAATTCAATCATGTCCGTGGCATGCTCGGCTATACGGGCAGTTACAAGGGCAAACGTGTCAGTGTGATGGGACATGGCATGGGTATGCCTTCTATCGGTATTTATACATATGAACTATACAATTTCTATGGTGTAAAGACCATTATTCGTGTGGGTTCGGCAGGATCTATCAACAACGACCTCCATATCGGTGATCTGGCTATTGCCATGGGTGCCTGTACCAATAGTAACTATGCCTCCCAGTATGAATTACCTGGCATCTTTGCGCCAATAGCCGACTTTAGTCTTGTCAGGTCTGCGGCAGAGGCTTGCGAACATTATGGTTATCAATACAAAGTCGGAAATGTTCTCTCTTCAGATACGTTCTATGGTGAGAATCCCCATAATGACAAATGGATCTCGATGGGCGTGTTGGCTGTGGAGATGGAAATAGCCGCACTCTATATGAATGCGGCTCGTTCCGGCAATCGTGCCCTGGGTATTTGCACCATCTCTGACCATATCCTCACAGGTGAGGTGACTACCGCTGAGGAGCGTCAGAACAACTTCACCCACATGATGGATGTAGCCTTCTCGTTGATTTAACGGGAAGGCCACATCGCCTATTTCGTATTTATTATGATACTTCCCGTCTTCAGTCCATCACTGAGACAGTTGAGGGAGATTGACGAAGGTGTCTCAGAACTCTGGATGAGAATCTGAGTAAGACCGTTGAAAGCGGGGATAGAGAACTCTTTGCAGTTTATTGTTTTTGGATGGTCTTCTCCGGCATACATGGGATCGCCGTTGCCTGCACCCAGAATGCGGCCTTCACCTTCGAGTTGGAAGTTCAGCATCGGGCAGGCATCTGGTACGATGCGGCCTTTTTGGTCCTGTACCTCAACAGTGATGACAGCAAGGTCACGACCATCGGCTGTAATCTCCTGGCGGTCAGTCTTAAGCACCATCTTATAGGCGGGCTTCGTGGTCTCGATCGTTTCTGTCATAATGCGCTTCCCGTTCTTATAGCCTATGGCAACCACACGACCTGGCTGATAGACAGCCTTCCACTTCAGGTGTCCGTTTTTGGGCATCTGTTGGCGTTCCAATTTCTTGCCGTTGACAGTCAATTCTACTTCGTCACAGTTGCTATATGCCCAAATTTCAATCTCTTCGCCCTCATGTCCTTGCAGGTTCCAGTGGGGGAAAATATGTAGTATAGGCTCTTCTGTCCACCACGACTTTAAGTAGTATGCCTCGTCCTTGGGGAACCCACAATAGTCGAGGATGCCAAACTCGGAGTCATGTGCAGGGAATTTCAGCGGATTAGGTTCACCACGATAGTCGAAGCCCGTCCAATAAAATAGTCCTGCGGCCCATGGTCTTTCGGCATAGAATTTCCAACCACGCTCGATAATATTCTCATAGTTCTGTTCCATTGTTCGGTTCAAACTAACCATACGTCCAGGGTATTCGGATAGATTGAAGTACCAGCCGCGAGTGCCACAACCCGTAGTCTCCTCCGTACCAACAATACGCCAAGTGGGATTTGCCTTCTTACGGTTGTCGACATCATTTTGTACAATATAGTTGAAACCAACTACATCAAGTCCTTTAATCAGTTCCGTGCCTCCTGCGTTAGCCACAGTACTGGGGCGAGTGGGGTCGAAGAGTTTGGTGTATTCACGCATGGCTTCTGCCACACGGGTTCCTTGAATGTTATTCTCCAGTCCCCACTCCTCGTTTCCATCGCTCCAGAGAATAATAGATGGGTGATTACGGTCACGCTTGATCATCCGTTCCAACAAGCGTAGATGTTCTTCGTTGATACCCATCAGACGGTTCTCATCGATGACGAGGATACCCTCACGATCGCATACATCAAGTAATGCCGGTGTCATAGGGTTATGCGAGGCACGATAGGCATTGCAGCCAAATTTCTTCAGTTGTTTAATACGCCACGCTTGCAAGGCATCGGGTATGGCAGCACCTACGCCAGAATGATCCTGATGAAGGTTTACTCCTTTCAGTTTCAGAGGTTTACCGTTTAGGATAAAACCTCGCTCTGCATCAAATGAGATGTCGCGGATACCAGTTGTGGTCTTATAGATATCAATCACCTTGCCGTTCAGACAGACACTCGTTTCCACCTGATAGAGATAAGGATCGGTTGTGCTCCACAGATGAGGTTTACTGATCTGGATACTCTGCTTGCAACCTATGGTCTGTTTGGCTTTCAGACTAAGTGCTGTGATCTCACTTTTGCCTATCTCCTGTCCGTTAGCATCGAGCAGTCGCTGTATGACTTCACACTGTTGGACAGTCAGACTGCTATTACAGACTTCTGTCTCTATGAAAAGTCTGGCCTCCGCATAAGGTTGCTGGAGATCTGCATATACAAATGTGCCAAAGGGGGCTACGCTGACCTCTGCAGACTTCTCCAACCACACGTCGCGATAGATGCCGGCGCCCTCATAAAACCAGCCTTCCTCAAGCGAAGCATCGGCCCGTACACAGATCAGGTTCTCCTCACCATATTTAATATAAGGTGTGATGTCGTAGATCTGTGTGGCATAGCCGCTGGGCTCTGTGCCCATATAGTAGCCATTGAACCATACCTGTGCAGAACGGAATATCCCGTCGAATCTGAGCATCAGCCGTTTGCCGAGATCCTCGTTGCCAATCTTCAGAACCTTACGATACCACCCAACGCTGGTCTCCGGGTATTTCCATCCTACAGTTCTGTAGCCATGTGAGTGGCTGGCCTCGCTGGAATAGGGCAGTGTTGTTACCCAGTCGTGAGGAATCTGTATTTCTTGCCACGCCGCATCGTCGAATTTCTGCACGTAAGGTCCTTCGTTATGAATAGAGTTGGCCTTAGTCAGATAGTTGAAGTACTCTGTTCCACAGCCGAAATCCTTCTGAGGGTCAGCAGCATGTCCCATAGCAAACTTCCATCCCTTATCTAAACGGATGGTTTCACGAACACTCTCTTGAGCCTGGGCTCCAAATACTTGCATTGTAAGAGCAAGCATCATTAGTAGTTTTTTCATATTCATATCTGTTGAATGCTTCGATTGCAAAGATATAAAAAAACTGCTAATGTTGGGTTGTATATTCCTATAAAATTCATTAAAACAGCAGAATACGCATACATTCTGCTAATTAGTGCAAATACCGCCTTTCGTACTAAGTCAATTATATCAGTTCGAAGTGCTTAAGGGCGTTGCGGATGCCATCATCATCCACAGAGGTGGTGATATAGTCTGCATCGGCCTTCAGCACATCAATAGCATTACCCATTGCGATTCCTATACCTGCCGTACGAATCATAGAAAGGTCATTGCCACCATCGCCGAATGCCAGAGTATGACTCACGTCGAGGCCGATGTGAGCCGCCATCGTCAGCACGCCTTGACCTTTGTCAGCCAGAGCACCTGTGATATCTGTAAACTCAGGATGCCAGCGGCCAGATGTGCAATGAGGCAGACGGGCCATCAGTTCACGTTCGTAGTCCGCATCGAAAAAGGGAGTCATTTGCAGAATGCGTTGTTGGAGAACCTTATCCACAGGTATCGATAGTTCCATATTTTTCACAGCCAGTTCCTGGCGGAAGATTCTGTCTACATTACCTATTGGATCGAGTACGGCTATATCACGTTCTCCCACAACAATTAATCCGTAGCCTTTCTCTTTTGCATCGTCCACTATCCTGCGAGCATCATCTGTAGGTATCGCTTGGCAACTGACGATGTCGTCACCGATATAGCAGAGTGCACCATTGGTGGTGACGTAGCCGTCGATGAGATGCTCAATGGCACCAAGATTTGTGATGATGATCGGAGGTCTGCCTGTAGCGATGAACACCTGGTGACCATTGGCCTTTGCCTGTGTCAGTGCCAGAATGGCTGAGGCAGGAATATCGTGTGTCTTAAAACTCACGAGCGTCCCGTCTATATCGAAGAATAATGCGTATCTTGTCTGATTCATGCGGCTGCAAAGGTAATCATTTATTTATGAATTCTAATGTTTTTCCTTAAACTTTAAGAACGTTTAATGATATATGAACAACAATTTCGCTCAGTTATGGCACTATCTGTTGGAAAAAATAGAAAATCCTCATAAATAGGGATTGTGGAATTAAACTGATTATCGTACCTTTGCACCCGAAATCAAATATAATGATTCATGAAGATAAAATTATTGTGGTTATCCTTGGCTTTTACACTTGTTGGGCAGATACATGCGCAAAGGCAAGATGATATGAGACAAACGGTAGAATATCTGGCATCGCAAGAACTGGGAGGCAGATACCCAGGCACTGCCGGTGACACACTTGCTTCAGAGTATATCGTCGGCAAACTGCGTAGTCTGAAACTTAAGCCCATTGTCAAGGGAAAAAAGAAAATTGGCTATTTCCACGACTTCACCTATGGTAAGAACGAGAAGCGGACCACTCATAATATTTTAGCCGTACTGCCTGGCAAGGACAAACGTCTGAGAAATGAATTTATTGTCGTGGGCTCGCATTACGACCATCTAGGCATTGGAGGTCAGGGCTCAGGCTCGCGTCGTCCTGATACTTTAGGGGTTCACCCAGGTGCTGACGATAATGCCAGCGGAGATGCCGTAGTGCTCGAACTGGCTAAGCATTTCAAGAAAACTGGTTCCAAACGAAGCATCATTTTTGCTTTTTTCGGTGCTGAGGAACAGGGACTTGTTGGCTCAAAGTTCTTCTTAGATTGGATGAAAAAGGAAGACGCTCGTCGCATCAATTTGCCTGCCGATAAGAAAGGTATTGTGGCAATGGTGAATTTGGATATGGTGGGGCGTATGCGTAATCACTCCATGAGTGTATCAGGGACTGGAACCAGCAGTGGATTCAAGGCTATGGCAGAATCGATAGCCGAACAACAGGGCTTGCATGTCAGTTGTATCCCTGATGGCTATGGTCCCAGCGATCAGGCTTCGTTTGTGGCTGCAGACATCCCTGTGCTCTTCCTCACCACGGGTGGACATATGGAGTATCACACGCCTGCAGACACACCTTCCACCCTGAACTACGATGGTATGCAGAAGACCTTAGAATACACACAGGAATTAGTGACCCAACTGGCAGTCCAGCCAGAGACACCAGATTATATCAATGTACCTAGTACACAGACGATGAAGCATGCCAAGTTTAAGGTGACCTTAGGGTTGATGCCCGATGTGATGGGTGCCAGCAGCACGCCAGGACTTCGTGCCGATATCGTAGTGGCTGGTAAACCTGCTCACAACGCTGGCATTCGTAGCGGGGATATCATTCTTGAGATTGATGGTAAGCCAGTGAAGGATATCAATGAGTACATGGAGCGCCTGGCTGAACTCAAGGCTGGCACTACGATTCCCGTGAAAGTGTTGCGCGATGAAGAGATTATGACCTTCCAAGTTCACTTAACACCACCTGTCAGATGAAGAAATTCTTTTATTGGCTTTTGGCCGTCGTTATTACGTTGGCATTGAGTATTTTCCAGCGGATGACGGGACCTACATACCCCAAAAAGGTCACCGTCGAACTTCATGGAGAGAGTTCTCAGGTGAAACTGCCCAGAAGTGGCGTGCAGCACGATGAGATAGTTGTACTGAATGGTTTTCCGTCAGATACCAAGGCACAGATACATTACCGTCGCTATCCGACGTCACACGAATTTACCACTGTAGAATTCAGTTGGAAAGATGGTGAGTTGCAGGCTGCATTACCTGTTCAGCCTGTCGGCGGGAAACTGCAGTATTACATCACGGTCGGTGGTAAGGATTATTTTGCAGAAGCCCCTATCGTGATACGCTTCCGTAATGATGTACCTGCTGGTATCCTTATACCCCATATCTTGTTTATGTTTGGAGCCATGCTTATCGCCGTCTATACGTTCATACAGGTTGTGACGCGTAAGACATACGATAAGTGGCTGAAGGTCACGGTATTATTCTTGTTTGTCGGTGGATTTGTCTTCGGACCTCTTGTACAGCATGCAGCCTTCGGGCCGTGGTGGACAGGATTCCCATACGGAACAGACCTTACTGATAACAAGACACTCTTGTCGTTCCTCTTTTTTGTAGTTTCCCTTGTTACGCTGAAATGGAAGTACAACAAGTGGCTGGTCAGCCTTGCTGTCTTGTTCATGATAGCCGTCTTTACTATTCCTCACAGTGCGTATGGTTCGGAATATGATTACACCACCCAGCAGTTGGGTACAGCGAAATAGATTACAATTCATTATATAATTATTTGAAAGCAAAATTATGAAAATCAAAAGTTTTATGACTATGATGGTCACAGCAGTGGCCGTTGTGATGGGAATGTGTTCATGTGGCAGTGATGATAATGAGCCAGAGGCCGCAGTTGCCACACAGGTGGCAGGAACTTATGAAGGTAATGAGGTCATCATGGTGATGGGAGAGGAATCATCAAACGATACCAAGACCTATGCATTTGCTAAAGTATCAGATACATCTGTCGACATGACAATTCCAGAAATGGGAATGGGTGGAATGATGACTATCCCTGCACTGATTGTGAAGAATATCCCGTTGACCAAGAGCGACAATACCGTTACGGGTAAACTCACCACATATAGCGGTACAGTGAAGAATGCCAGTGGTGATGATAAGGCCTTTACTTTGAGTGATATTACGGTCATTTTCAGCGACAAGACGGTTGTCGTGAAGTTCTCATTGAAATATGGTGCGATGCCTATGTCGATGGATACTACGTTCGCTGGCACCAAGAAATAAGTCGTGACACAGCCCCCGTTAAGCAGACATTCATATTCCATGATTACCGGCATGGCTTTGTCCATGCTGGCTCATGGAGTCTATGCACAGAATACTGCTTTTCGTGACTCTGTAGAACTGGACCCGATCGTGGTGACGGCCTCCCATACTCCCAAAACGCTGAAAGAAGCACCTGTGGTCACCCGTTTGATTACTCGCCATGACATCAAGATTGCCGATGCCACGAATATTCAGGATATGCTGATACAGGAGATTCCTGGTCTAGAGTTTGGTTTGGCGATGACGCAGGAGACATCACTCAATATGAGTGGTTTCGGTGGTAATGCCGTACTCTTTCTCGTCGATGGTGAGCGTATGGCTGGAGAGACGATGGACAATGTAGATTACAACCGCATGAACCTCGACAACGTAGGGCGCATAGAGATCGTGAAGGGTGCTTCATCGGCACTCTACGGTTCGAATGCCGTAGCGGGCGTGGTCAATATCATCAGTCGCGAGAATCTGGATCCATGGACTGCCAATGCTAATACAAGATATAATTCCTTCGGGCATGAATGGCGAAACGGGGCCAGTTTCTCGTTCAATACAGAGAAATGGAACTCGCAGACGAGTTTCCAGCAAACAAGCATGGACCCTGTCAATTTGCCGAAGGCATACTCATCAGAGGAGGTCGCCATTGAACTGATGAAAAAGGCACAGGGATTGCCCTATAACGAATCGGTTCTGAAAGACGACTCCAACATTAGCCGTCTCTTCGGACAGAAGACCTATAACGTGAAGGAACGGCTGTCTTGGCGTGCCACAGACCATCTGACACTCATCGGAAGAGGTGGCTATTTCTTCCGTAGCAGCGAGCGTGATACCTATGAATACCATTTCAAGGGTTATAGTGCCGGACTGAAGGGCAGGTACATTTGGAATCATGACCGTCATCTTGAACTGTCATACGCATACGATCAGTACGACAAGGCCAACTTCTTGCCAGATGGTACACGTACTCATGACCATGACTATAGCAACCAACAGCATGTTGTTCATGCGTTGTATAGTCATTCGTTTGGCAAGAATAACCTTATTGTTGGTGCCGATTACATGCATGACTATCTGACAACCTATCAGTTCATCGACAATGCCCATCACGCTCAGGACAACATCGATGGTTTTGCACAGTTCGACTGGAACATTACCGATCGCTTGAATGTCATGGGTAGCATCCGATACGACTATTTCTCTGCTTCTTCAAAGAAGGCTCTTACCGAGCGTCTCGCCGTTGTGTATAAGTTCCCGTGGATGACCTTCCGTGCCAACTATGCCAGTGGCTTCCGTGCTCCTACACTCAAGGAGATGTTTATGCACTTCGATATGGGCAACATGGGCTATATGATTATCGGCAATCCCGATCTGGAGCCAGAGAAGAGCCACAATTTCAATATAGCCATCGAACGTCAGAACCGTATTAGGAATAGTGGTGTGCTGAACGGAATTTATAACTTTACCTTTATGGGCTACTGTAATATGTTCGATAAGCGTATTACTACAATTGGCGATACCTATGAGGGTATGCCCAGCGCACTCTATTGGAATGAGGATGGGGTTAATGTCTGGGGCGTGGATGTCAGTCTTGGCCACTATTTTGATTGGGGGCTGACTATCAAACTGAATTATTCATGGTTGCATGAGACAGGCAACGTCATTTATTCAGAGTTCTCCCAGCCCCGTTCGCATTCCTTGACCTGGCGGATAGGCTATGGCCATCGTTTCTCTCCCTATTACGCCCTCGATGCAGCCCTCTCAGGGCGTAGTCAGGGTAAGCCACAGTCGGGTGATACGAATGTCGATCAAGGCTATACCATCTGGAAACTGATGCTTCAGCACCACGTATGGCACGGCATCAATGTCAATACTGCCATTGACAACCTCTTCAACTACAAACCCAAGTCTTATTACTATACCTCTCCGTTAACCACCGGAACAACCTTCAGTATAGGTCTGTCCGTTGATTTGGACAAGATTCTATGAAGTTTTAGAAGTTCTTTCGGACGCCTTGCCAGTCGGGGAATTTCATCTTCAGGTATTCGTCGTCGAGGAAGAGGGCGGATTGTCCTGCTTTGCCTTTCAACTGCCAGTCCAACCACTTCACCACAGCCTTGGCATAGTTGCCACCGTGCTTCTCGTAGTAGGTGCCGCTATGACCATCCTTGGAGTTCAGCATCACCACGGGAATGTTGTCGGCGATACGCTCGTAATCCTTCTGGGCATTGGTATATGCGATGTCGCCAGGACCGCCAATCATATAGAACATGGGCTGGTGTAGGTTCTTCAGATTCTCTTTCGTGGACCCCATCATCTCCATATCGCCTATACCTGTGTTCAGCATCACGCAGGTCTTGATGCGGGGGTCATGGGAAACGCCCAAGACCTGGGCTCCGCCACACGACTGTCCCATGGCTGCCACATGATTGAGATCGAGACAGTGATAGTATTCCGAACCTTGAGTGGCATTCTGGTCTGTCAGCCAGTCCAGCACCTCCAGCAACATCTTGGGATAGGTCCTGAAGGGTGGTGCAGCCTGCTGTTTCTTACTTTTCTTGGCGTTCTTGGCTGCCTCTTCTCTTTGTTTAGCCTGCTGTTCCTCACGAGCCTGACGCTCCTCGGCAGTAAGAGGCAGAATCTGCTCCCCATTGGCCATAATCACCTCACCCTTGGTTTCTGGAAAGGCAGATTTCAGCACACCTCTCCATTGTGCCATCACGTCGGCTTCGTCATACGGACCAATGGCTGCTAACACATAGCCGTACGAGGCCACCTCGTTCAGTAGCAGGCGCATCTCCACATTGTTGTTGAAGCAGGCGCCATTAGCATAGACGATTACGGGCAGGACTCCTTGCTTAGCCACTACTTCCTTCAGGTTTTGTGGACGATACACTGTGAATCCAGGGCAGGAGGCGTCACCCACGACTTCAGACTTGAATGGTCCTGTACCACCTTCTTCCACTATTTGCCTTTGGGTTGTCTGGGCGTTTGTCAGCCCTACACTTGCTGCGATCATCATCGCTGTAAATAATTGCTTCATATTCATCTATTTTAGGGATTTGCCGACAAAATTACATAATATTTCATTATTCTCCAAGATTTTGACACGGATATTGAAGAAATATTACTATATTTGCACCAAGATTCATTTTTTATTTTGTTAAGGTGCTAATAATGTGCCAGACTAAACACCAGTTTATATAAAATCGATATGAAAATGAAACAGACAATTCTGGCCGTGATGATGCTGATGACACTGACGGCATGTAAGAGCAACGTTAAGGAATCTGCAGAGATAATCGATCTGCCTCGTGCTGAGACTCCTGATAGTGTGGCTAAGGCCATGGATGCTTTTTGGGGGCAGGCTGCAAATGACTCTATGGATATACACAGCGTGATGATTGTCCGCGATGGTAGCGTTATCTATAGCCGTTGGCAGAGCGAGGGCGTAGATACCGTGCCGCATGTGCTACATTCTGTCAGTAAGACGTTCACCGCTACTGCCGTAGGACTCGCAATTTCCGAAGGCAAAATGGCTCTGACGGATAAGGTGATTGATTTCTTCCCAGACAAACTGCCTGCAGAGGTCAGTGACAATTTGAAAAAGATGACCGTACGCGATTTGCTGACCATGTCGTGCGGACATGATGAGGAACCAGCAGCACGCCGCTCTCAGGAACAAGATTGGATCAAGGCCTTCCTGGCTCACCCCGTTGTGCATGAGCCTGGCACATTCTATCTTTATAATAGTCTGGGCACTTACATGCTCTCTGCTATCGTGCAGAAGGTAACTGGTGAAAAGGTGGTCGACTACCTGAATACCCGTCTTTTCGGACCCCTCCATATCGACAAACCCAAATGGGAAGAGAGCCCGCAAGGTATTAATACGGGTGGCTGGGGTCTCTATCTGAAGACCGAAGATTTGGCCAAGATGGGACAACTGCTCCTCCAGAAAGGAGAGTGGAATGGCCGTCAGCTGATTCCAGCCGAATGGGTGGCTGAAATGTCGAAGAAGCAAGTGGAGAGCATTAATCCTGGCACCCGTATGGAAGAAGCCGAGGCGAAGGGTATGACTAAAGAAACCAGCGACTGGATGCAGGGCTATGGCTATCAGATGTGGCGTTGCCGACCTGGCTGTTTCCGTGCTGATGGAGCCAGAGGACAATATATCATCGTGGTTCCCGATAAGAATGCCGTTATTGCCATTACTTCGAATGTCGGGGATTTGCAGGGTGAACTCAATTTGGTTTGGAATTATATCCTCCCCGTGTTGTAGGGCAGATGAGTGTACAACCATGGTAAGAATTGATTGATGCATTATGTGTGAAAGTACTTGCCGGATTGCCAAAATATTTGTATCTTTGCAGGCAAATAAACTAATCATCGTATGAACATCACCGCGAAAGAGGGCATCACTGATGCCAGACAATTGGGCATGCCCAAGTACATCATTTTAGGTATCCAGCATTTGTTTGCTATGTTTGGTGCCACTGTCCTGGTACCTGTCCTCACAGGACTCTCTGTATCTTCCACCCTGCTGTTTGCCGGCATCGGAACATTGGTATTCCACTTAGTTAGCAAGTTGCAGGTACCCGCCTTCCTCGGCTCCTCGTTTGCCTTTCTGGGTGGCTACATGTCTGTGAAAGCCTTGGGCGTAGAGCAGGGCATGAGCGAGACGCTGGCCCTCGACTATGCCTGCGTGGGCGTGTTCTTTGCCGGGTTGTGCTATTTTGTGATGGCTGGCCTCATCAAGACGTTCGGACTGGAGAAGATCCTGAGATTCTTTCCCCCATTGGTCACTGGCCCCATGATTATTGCCATCGGATTGGTGCTCTCGGGCAGTGCCATACAGAACTGCACCACCAACTGGCTTCTGGCCATCGTGGCTGTGGTGACAGTCATCTCTGCCAGCGTGTGGGGCAAGGGCATCATCAGGATTATCCCCATCCTCATGGGGGCGCTGGTCAGTTATACACTGGCTGCAGTCATAGGTGAAGTCGACTTTGCTGCACTTGATGAGGCTGCATGGTTCGGACTGCCTTTCAGCCGTGAGACCACCGTACTGGCCGTGTTCGACCATCCGGACACCACCTTCCTCGTTTCCACTATCATCGCTATTCTGCCCATTTCCATTGCCACCATCATGGAGCATATCGGCGATATGTGCGCCATATCCTCCACCGTGGGGAAGGATTTCCTAAAGGAACCTGGTCTGCACCGCACGCTGATGGGCGACGGATTGGCCACTGCACTGGCTTCACTTTTCGGAGCCCCTGCCAACACCACATATGGCGAGAACACCGGTGTGTTGAATCTCACGAGGGTCTTCGATCCTGCTGTCATCCGTTTGGCAGCCACCTTCGCAATCCTGCTGTCCTTCTGCCCTAAGTTTGCCTGCCTCATCGGTTTGATTCCCTCTGCTACCATCGGTGGTGTGAGCCTTATTCTCTACGGCATGATTTCTGCTGTCGGCGTGCGCAATCTGGTGGAAGACAGCGTCGATCTAAACTCCTCTCGTAACGTTTTTGTTGCTGCCTCTATTTTGGTCATAGCCATTGGTGTGAAATATGGAGCCGACGACAATGTCAGCATTGGCCCCATTCATTTCTCAGGTCTTGCCCTGTCTGCCCTTGTCGGTATCACCCTCAATGCCATCCTTCCAGGAAAACTGGGCATGAAGGTGAAAAGCGTCCACGGCAAGGAGAAGAAAGATTCAGAATGAAACGTGAAATGGAATGACAATGAAAAAGTGCATCAGGAACTCCCTGGTGCACTTTTTATGATGATTGAGTTTCCCTGAACTCACTTAACAGGAATCTTGTCAATACGTTTCTGATGGCGGCCACCTTCGAACTCAGTGGTGAAGTACTCGTCCATGATGGCACGGGCCGTTTCCTCGGAGATAAAGCGTCCGGGCATCACGAGTACATTGGCATTGTTGTGCTGACGGATGAGATGGGCGATCTCAGGGATCCAGCAGAGACCGGCACGGATGGACTGGTGCTTGTTGAGCGTCATGTTGATGCCCTCACCAGAACCGCAGATGGCAATGCCGGGATAGACCTCACCGTCCTCGATGCCCTTAGCCAGGGCATGACCGAAGTCGGAGTAGTCGCAAGAGTCCTCGGTATAGGTGCCATAATCCTTATAGGCATAGCCCTTCTCTTCGAGGTACTTCTTGACAAACTGTTTCAAGGCAAAGCCAGCGTGGTCGGATGCTAAACCAATAACCTTAATATCCATAATCAGAGTCATTAATTCTCTCCCCTTAGTAAGGGGGAGTTAGAGAGGGTCTGAAAGAACGCTGGTTTGCGGTGGTTCAGACCACCCCTAACCCCTCCTAACTTAGGAGGGGAAGAGGTTACTTATGCGAGTAATTTCTTTACTTGCTTGTACACGTTCTCGCCAGTGAAGCCGAGTTTCTCGTCGAGCACCTTGTAAGGAGCAGAGAAGCCGAAGCTCTCGAGACCCCATACACAACCGTCAGCACCTACGAGGCCTTCGAGGTTCACGGGCAGACCAGCGGTCAGACCGAATTTCTTCTTGCCTGCGGGCAGCACGCTCTGCTGATACTCCTTCGGCTGGCTGCGGAACAGACCCTCGGAAGGAACGCTGACGATACGTGTCTTGATGCCATCCTCACGGAGCAACTTGGCACCAGCCTCGAGGGTAGAAACCTCAGAACCGGAAGCGAGCAGGATGACGTCATAGTCTTCATCGGAACCTGCGACGACGTATGCACCCTTGGTTGCCTGCGAGTAGTCGTTGCCCTCGGGCAGCATCTCGATGTTCTGACGAGAGAAGATGAGAGCGGTCGGAGTGTCGGTATTCTCCATGGCCATGCGCCAGCAGACGGTGGTCTCCTCGGCATCGGCCGGACGAACCACGAGCACGGAGTTCTTGCCGTGGTGGTTCTTCAGTTTCTCCATCAGGCGGATCTGTGCCTCCTGCTCCACGGGCTCGTGGGTAGGACCATCCTCACCTACACGGAAGGCATCGTGGGTCCAGATGAACTTCACGGGCAGTTCCATGAGGGCAGCCATACGGACGGCGGGCTTCATATAGTCGGAGAACACGAAGAAGGTACCGCAGGCGGGGATGACACCGCCGTGGAGGGCCATACCGATGCAGCAGCATGCCATCGTCAACTCAGCCACGCCAGCCTGGAAGAAGGCACCTGTGAAGTCGCCCTTCACGATGTCGTGGGTCTTCTTCAGGAAGCCGTTGGTATTGTCGGAGTTAGAGAGGTCGGCAGAAGCGCAGATCATGTTGGGCACCTGCTCAGCCAACTGGCCGAGGACGGCAGCCGAGGCGCTACGGGTAGCCGAGCCGGCCTTCTGCTCCACCTTGCTCCAGTCGATGACGGGAGCCTTGCCGCTGAACCACTCCTCGAGTTGCTTGGCCTGTACGGGATGTCCTTTGGCCCACTCGGCTTTCTCAGCATAGCGTTCAGCCACGATCTTCTTCAGTTCCTCAGCACGCTTAGCATATAACTCCTTCACTTCAGGGAAGATCTGGAACGGGTTCTCGGGATCGGCACCCAGGTTCTTCATCGTGTTGATATAAGCATCGCCTCCGAGAGGTGCGCCGTGAGTAGCGCAGTTGCTCTCATAAGAAGAGCCGTCAGCCTTCTTGGCACCCTTACCCATCACACAGTGACCGATGATCAGTGAAGGACGCTCCTTCTCGGCCTGGGCCTTCTTGATGGCCTCGCGGATCTGGTCGACGTCGTTACCGTCGATCTTCTGCACGTACCAGCCCCAGGCCTCGTACTTCTTGGCGGTGTCCTCGCAGGTCACCACCTCAGTCTTCGTAGAGAGCTGGATATCGTTGGCGTCGTAGAACATGATGAGGTTGTCGAGGCCGAGGTTACCGGCGATACGGCCGGCGCCCTGCGAGATCTCCTCCTGCACGCCACCGTCAGAGATGTAGGCATAGATGGTCTGGTTCATCACGTTGCCCAGACGAGCCTTCAGGAACTTGGCGGCGATGGCAGCACCAACGGCGAAGGTGTGACCCTGTCCGAGGGGACCAGATGTGTTCTCGATGCCGCGCTCAATCTCGCGCTCAGGGTGACCGGGAGTCACCGAACCCCACTGGCGTAGGTTCTTCAGATCCTCCAGCGTGTACTTGCCGATGAGGCAGAGCTGGCTGTAGAGCATCGGAGCCATGTGACCGGGATCGAGGAAGAAACGGTCGCGACCTTCCCATGTGGGATTTTCGGGGTCATATACTAAGAACTCACTGTACAGGGTGTTGATGAAGTCTGCACCACCCATGGCACCGCCGGGGTGACCCGACTTGGCCTTTTCAACCATTGAGGCAGCGAGGATACGGATATTATCCGCTGCCATGTTCATAACTTTGTTGTCGTTCATAATGAATAATTAATTGTTAAACGATGATTTGCGTGCAAAGATACAAAAATATTCCGAAACGAGTGACGGTTTCGGAATAATTCTTTTCTAAACAAAGTTAATTTACTCGGATATCTCGATGATGACTGTCGTATTCGCGGGCAATGACGGCATCCGGCAGGTCACGGTGCGCGACTCTCTTGGAGCCAGCGTCAGGTAGTTGTCCGACCAGTAGGCAGGGCATATCAGTTCGCCGTTCTGGTCCTTGGCTGTCAAACGGATCATGAAGGCTACCTTGTCTGAGGCATTGCTGACCGTGGCCTCGTATACACCCTCAGAGGACGGCGTGACCGACAAGTTGCAAGTCCGTGTACACATGCCTTCTAGCATGGCATACGAAGCATACTGCTTGATGGGTGTATGTACCCAGTTGGTCTGGGACCAGTCGTAGACGTCGTTACCGGCGGGGAGGAAATATTCGTTGTTGGCAATATCTGTGCCTTGCTCGTCGTTCAGTCTGAGGAACAGGAAGGCTGCTGGTGCACCAGTCGTGCCGACATCGAAGACCTTGACTACGGTTCCCGGGGCGATATCTATGGACAGGCTGTCCTCTGTAGCCTGATTACCCTTCAGGAGTTTGGCCGATGCCTTGTACGATGCTGGTTGCAGGGTTTCGTTGACGGCATAGACGGCCTTGGTATAGTAATCATAAATCAACTGAACGGGGGCATTGGCCTTCTTCACACCGTAGTAGGCCGCATTGGGCTGCTTGTAGTAGTCGTAGAGTTGCCAGTAGATACCCGGGCGAGCGCCGTTGAGCATCCATTGGATGATGCCGGTGGTATGGGGCCAGCGCACCCGGAAACTCTCAAACATCGCCTTCGTACTCTCGTAGTTCAGCAGGTCGGCCCGCTCCAGATACTCGTCGATGTCCTTCGTCTCACCGAAGCGCTGCCGGATTACCTCGTTCAGTGTCTTTAATGTGTTCATCTCCGAACTCGAGGCGGTGCAGAGGATATTCCACCGGTTGTCGATAGGCCAGAGTTGATTGTCCAGCATCTTCTGTAGCGACTCCTTTACAGGCAACTGGGCTCCGATGCCCGTCTCCGTGTTGAAACCGAAGGCTCCGCCGGGGGCCTCTGACTGATACCAATACGACGGACCCACATATTCGTAAGGCCCTTCCATCTTTGTGCCCGACCATCCTGAGATTTCACTCTTGAGGTTCTTGGCAGAGATGATATAGTCGCGGTCATCCTGCTCGCTGAGGAACTGCCGGTAACTCTTCTCCAGTTCGGGCTTGGGGATCCTGTCGCTGCCTACGAACCAGCCGATGATGGAGGGATGATGGCGCAGCCACATCACCTGATCCTCAAACGACTGGGCGATGAGGGCGATTTTCTCGGGTGTGATGATGCCGCCGTAGGGCTCCTCAACGGGAGTACCGAGATAGTCCTCCCACTCCCAGTGACAACTCCAGCCCGCAAGAATGAGCAGTCCCATCTCGTCGCAGAGGTCATAGAGATTCTGTGACGTTCCCCAGAAACCTTCCAGACGGACGGTGTTCATGTTCATATCGCGTACATATTTTAATTGCTGACGGTTGCTCTCCGGTGTGTCGCGCAGATAGATGTCGTCAGTCCATCCGGCACCACGGAGCAGGATCTTCTTTCCGTTCAGGGTGAAGCCGCGATAGCCCTCGTCCGTCAGGTAACTGTGCACCTCGCGGATGCCGAAGCGCACCTCCTCGCTGTCGGACACCTTTTCGTTCTCGACAAACTCCACATGCAGGTCGCAGAGTTCAGGCTTACCCATGTTATGACACCACCACAGACGAGGCTTGTCGATATGGATCTCCTCGGGGGCAACGAAGCGCTTCTTCTCGCCGGCAGCCAATGTCACAGGATAACTGAAAGTCTGTCCGTCGGCACTGCCTTTGACAACCCCTTCCACAGACTGGTCCGAGAGGTTCCTCAGTTCCGTGGAAACGGTGAGCCAGGCTTCATCCAACGTCTCTGTATTAACCCTCGAACGGACAGCGGAGTGGGAGAGGGCTACGTTGCCACAGGTCTTTACCCTTACCTCGCGATAGATGCCCATGCTCTCGTCGGCAGGACGCGGGTTCCAGTCCACAAAGCCGATATTCGGGTCACCAGGTTGGGCACGGAACACCTCGACGGCGAGGACATTCTCCTGGGCAACGGCCTTGGTGACGTCATACTTGAACTGCCGGAATGCCCCAGCCATTTCCTGACTGTTGGCTATCTGCTGACCGTTGAGCCAGACGTTGGCCCGATAACTGATGCCGTCGAAGTCGAGCAGCGCGTGTTCACCTTCTTTCAAGGTAGGCAGGTTGAATGTGGTGCGATACCACCAACTTTTATCGAACTGTGTCTTGTCGATCCTGGCATAGTCCTCAGCCGTCAGTGCCTCGGGTTCGAGGCCGTTGGCCGTCAGCACACCCATCAGGGTAGAGGGTACCTGGGCGGGAATCCATCCGTCGGTATCAGCATCAGGTGTTGACAGAATGTCACCCGTCAGACTGACCTTTTCCGATGACTGCACCTGCCATGCCATATTTTGTGATACTTTCTCTGTACAGGCTGTCAGAAGAAACGAAAGGAGAAAGGTGAAAAGAGAATAGTTTCGGTTCATAATTGGTGATTAAAGATGAAAGGTCACACAGCGTTTATAACTGTGTGACCATGGTGTTAGACAAGACTTGACTTATTTGATGTTGAGGACGATAATCGACTTGGCGGGAGCCTTGACCGTCAGCAAGCCTTTGTTCAGTTTGGCATCGTTGAATGCCTTTGGGGCAACAACGTCGGGATGGTTGAAATCGTTAAAGTCGGCTGCATTTTTCGAGGTGAGGATGCGACCGCTGACCTGCTTGGCATTGAAGCCGGCGAAGTTGAAGTCGATGGTCTGATCCTTGTCGAGACTGACATTGGTGACGGCGAGTACGATTGAACCGTCCTTGGTTTTGGCTGCTGAGGCAGAGAGCATCGGGCAGGGACGATAGCCCTGATCCTTGGCTTCCTTCTTCTCCTTGAAGTAGCCCTTGCTCACGGCCATGATCTCACTCTCGAGGTCGAGTGGGAGATAAGTGGCCTCCTGGAACGGCGTGTACATCTCGAACACATGGTAGGTCGGTGTGAGCACCATGTGACCCGTACCCTCCTGATCAGTAAGGATCATCGACTGCAGCACGTTCACCACCTGGGCGATGTTAGCCATCTTCACACGGTCGGTGTACTTATGGAAGATGTTCAGCGACAGGGCGGCCACGAAAGCATCACGAAGGGCATTCTGCTGATACAGGTGCCCGGCGATGGTGCCAGGTTCCTCGTCCCACCAGGTACCCCACTCATCGACGAGCAGACCGATCTTACCCTCAGGATCCTCCTTGTCCATGATGGCCTTGTGCTTTTGGATCACTTCCTCGATCTCCGTACACTTGCCAAGAGCCCAGTAATACTGGTCATTGTTGAACTGAGTAGCAGAGCCCTTCGAACCGTTCCAGCCAGAACAAGTATAATAATGTAAGGAGATTCCCTGCATCTGTCGGCCGATGTTCTTCATCAGCACCTCTGTCCAGTTGTAGTCATAATCAGAGGCTCCCGAGGCAATGCGGTAGAGTTTATTGTCGCCCTGATCGCGCAGGTAGGTGTTGAACTTGCGGAACTCGTTCGAGTAGTATTCGGGTGTCATGTTTCCGCCACAGCCCCAGGCCTCGTTGCCGATACCGAAGTACTTCACCTTCCAGGCTTTGTCGCGGCCGTTGGCGCGGCGCAGACGGGCCATCGGGGTATCACCGTCGCTGGTCATATACTCCACCCACTGGGCCATCTCCTTCACCGTGCCTGATCCAACGTTCCCGCTGATATACGGCTCGCAGCCGAGCATCTCGCAGAGGTTCAGGAACTCATGGGTACCGAACGAGTTGTCCTCGATGGTGCCGCCCCAGTTATTGTTACGCAGCGACGGACGATCTTTCTTCGGACCGATACCGTCCATCCAGTGGTAGTCGTCGGCGAAGCAGCCGCCGGGCCAGCGCATCACGGGAATCTTCAGAGCCTTCAGCGCGTCGAACACATCCTTGCGGTAGCCGTTGATGTTTGGGATCTGTGAGTCTTCTCCCACCCAGAGGCCGCCGTAGATACACGAGCCGAGGTGTTCCGAGAACTGTCCGTAGATCTCGCGGTTGATCTTGGCACCGGGTTGGTCGGCATGTACGGTAGCCTTCACACTCTCTCCTGCCGTTGCCCCACAGGCAAAGGCCATTGCGATAGTCGCAGTAACAATAATTCTTTTCATATTCTAATATTTATGGTTTATAAGCGTTTAGGCTGCAAAGATAATAAAAATAATTGATAAGGCAACGATTCCTTATGTTATTTTTTGTTTCTAACCATAAAACCATTAAAGGCGCTCCGAGGCTTCACGACGGTTGTCAGATGGAAACCACCTCTTAGTTTCTACAAACACTGGGAATGTAATAAAAGATGTAGACCTTAGATTGACGAGATATTGATTACAAAAGTAAAACAACTTGTTTTACTATGTTGGAAGGCATCTTTATATACTGAAGAAACGTCACTTTACATAGCAAAACAAGTTGTTTTACTTTAGCAAAAAGGCTGTGATACTTTCAAATAAAGTATCACCATGTATATAAAAGCGCCGAAGTCAAGAAATACAATACTTGTGCAGCAATAGCACAGACAAAATGCAATAACTTTTCTTTACCCATCGTCCCACCGTGACCGAACAGTGTGACGAGGTCATCAGACTTAAAGGATAAAAAGTAATCCCCGCTCAATTGAGCGGGGATTACTGATTTCACTTCTTGTTGTCTACAGCGGCCTGCTCGATGGGGAGGCAGCGCTTGTAGTTCTCAATGTAACGCTCGAAGCCTGCGACATCATCGGCGGTGGGGGCGATAGAGACGCCAGTATTCCCTGCGAAGACCACATTCTCGAGGTAGTCGGCAAGATTCAGTTTGTCGGGATTGTTTACCACATAGCCTGCCAGCAGGGCGATACCCCAGGCACCACCTTCGCCAGCGGTCTCCATCACGCTGATGGGGCTGTTGAGGGCAGCCGCAAGCATGCGTTGGCCCACACCTGGCGTCTTGAAGTAACCACCATGACCCGTGATGCGGTCCACGCGGATCTTCTCTTCCTTCAGCAGGATGTCGTTGCCGATCTTCAGCACGCCGATGGCACCATAGAGGTGGGCGCGCATGAAGTTGGCGAGGTTGAACTTGTCATTGGCGGAGCGTATGAACATGGGGCGACCTTCCTGCAAACCTGTGACAGGTTCACCAGACACGTAGTTGTAGGCCATCAGACCGCCACAGTCGGTGTCGCCCTCCAGCGCCTTGTTGAAGAGTTTGCCGTAGAGTTCGTTCATATCCACCTTGATACCAAGAAGTTGCTGGTATTCCTTAAAGAGTCCCACCCAGGCGTTGATGTCGCTGGTGCAGTTGTTGCAGTGGACCATAGCCACGAGCGAACCGTCGGGGGTGGTCACCATGTCGATCATCTCATAGGGTTTGCTCAGTGGTTTCTCGAGCACGATCATAGAGAAACTGGATGTGCCTGCCGACACATTACCTGTGCGCTGCTTGACAGCATTGGTAGCCACCATGCCCGTTCCAGCGTCACCCTCAGGAGGACAGACGGGGATGCCTGCCTTCAGATGCCCACTGACATCGAGTTTCTTTGCTCCTTCCGGTGTGAGGAAACCTGCGTTATCACCTGCATTCAGTGATTTCGGCAGGATATCCAGCAACTTCCATGAGAATCCTTTGGGTGCAATCAGTTCGTCAAACTTCTTTACCATCTCTGCGTCGTAGGTCTTTGTCTCTGGGTCAACGGGAATCATACCCGATGCATCGCCAACGCCCAGCACGAATTGACCCGTAACCTGCCAATGTACATAACCAGCGAGGGTCGTGAGGTATTTGATGTCGCTGACATGCTCCTCGTTATCGAGGATGGCCTCATAGAGGTGGCTGATGCTCCAACGGAGGGGAATGTTGTAGTTGAAGAGTTTGGAGAGTGCAGCGGCGGCCTTACCTGTATTGGTGTTACGCCAGGTGCGGAAGGGCACGAGGATCTCCTGTTGCTTGTTGAAGGCCATATAGCCGTGCATCATGGCTGAGAAGCCGATGGCGGCAAGGGCTTCGATCTCGCAGTCGTACTGTTTCTGAACATCCTTGCGGAGTTCGGCATAGCAGTCCTGGAGTCCGTACCAGATAGCCTCGGTAGAGTAGGTCCAGAGACCGTCTACCAACTGGTTCTCCCACTCGTGTGAGCCCTGTGCGATGGGCTTGTTGTCCTGGTCGATCAGGACGGCCTTGATTCTCGTGGAACCGAATTCGATTCCCAATATGGCTTTTCCAGCCTCGATTGTTTGTTTTGCGGTCATAGTTTTACTTTTATTTTAATGCCTTGTTCAGCATGAAGTAAATCTCGTTGTTACGGAGAGTTTGTTTGAACTCGTAGGTCTTGGTCTCCTTGTTGATCTTGACATACTCGATACCGAGCATCTCTGCAAAGTCTTCCCAATACTCTTCGGTGATGTCGTAAGAGAAGGCGCTGTGGTGTGTACCACCAGCGAGGATCCAAGCACCGGCACCGATCTCGAACGTGGGCTGGGGTACCCAGAGGGCGGAGGCCACGGGGAGGTTCGGCATGGGCTTCGGCTCGATGCACTCGACCTCCTGAGAGATAAGACGGAAACGGTTGCCGAGGTCAACGACTGTAGCCTTGATGCCACGACCGACCTTTGAGGTGAACACGAGACGGGCTGTCTGCTGCTTGCGGATACCGATGCCGAGGAAGTGAACCTCAAGTTTGGGTTTGTCGACGGCGATGAGCGGGCAGACCTCGAGCATGTGGCTCTGGAGGCAAGACGAGCGGTCGCCGGCGAAGTTCAGGGTGTAGTCCTCAAGGAATGAGCAGCCCGTGGGTAGGCCCTGAGAGATGACCCAGAGGGTGCGATAGAGGCAGGCTGTCTTCCAGTCGCCCTCGGCACCGAAGCCATAACCCTCTTCCATCAGACGCTGTGAAGCGAGACCTGGAATCTGGTCGAATCCGCAGAAGTCAGGAGCGTCGATGTCGGCATCACCGAGGTCGTCGAAGTTGGTGGTGAAGGCGGTAGCACCCTCATCCTTCAGCACGCGGCGCAGGGCAATCTCAGCCTTGGCAGCGTTCTTTACCTTCTCCCAATATACCTGTTCGCCACTCTCGTCAATCTTGATGGTATAGAGTCTCTTGTACTCTTCGACAAGTTCATCGGCCTCCTTGTCGGTGACTTTCTTGAAGTACTCCATCAGCGAAGAGACGGGGTAGTAGTCCACATGGTAGCCCAGACGCTGCTCGAACTCCACACGGTCACCGTCGGTGACAGCAACGTTGTTCATGTTCATGCCGAACATCAGGCAGCGCACGTTGTGAGCATCAGCCACACCAACGGCTACGCGGGCCCAAACGGCAATCTGCTTCTGGGCTGCCTCGTCCTTCCAGTATCCACAGACCACCTTACGGGGTACACGCATACGGGTGCAGATGTGTCCGAACTCGATGTCACCGTGAGCACTCTGGTTGAGGTTCATGAAGTCCATGTCCATAGTAGCCCAGGGGATCTCGGCGTTATACTGTGTGTGGAAGTGGAGGAGGGGCTTCTGCAACTGCTGCAGACCCTTGATCCACATCTTGGCGGGCGAGAAGGTATGCATCCAGGTGATGATACCAACGCACTTCTCGTCGTTATTGGCAGCCAGCATCACCTGCTCGACTTCCTTTGAACTGTTGGCTGTACCTTTATATACAATCTTCACGGGGATGTTGCCGCTGTCGTTCAGACCTGCTACCATTTCCTTACTATGACCGTCGACTGCTACGACTGCGTCACCTCCATAGAGCAACTGTGCGCCAGTTACCCACCAAATCTCGTAATTATCAAATGCCTTATTCATAAATGTGATGTTAAGTTTTTAAGTTTATAATTGTTTTTTCCTTAATGCTTTTGTCCTTTCTGTCCGTAATAGGCGTTGGGACCATGCTTGCGCATGTAGTGCTTCTCGACGAGGAGCGGGTTCATCGTCGTATGAGGATTGACGCTGAATGAGATGAATGCCATCTTGGCACACTGCTCCATGACCTTGGCGTTGTAGACGGCATTGTCGGGAGAGGTTCCCCAAGAGAACGGTCCATGGTTCTTGACCAGCACTGCCGGCGTGTGGTCAGGATTGATCTTGCGGATGTTCAGGATCTCGTCGACGATGACATTGCCTGTCTCGAGCTCGTAGTTGCCTTTCACTTCAGCCTCTGTCATGTCACGGGTACAAGGGATATCCTTGTAGAAGTAATCAGCATGTGTGGTGCCGATGTTGGGAATGTCGCGGCCAGCCTGGGCGAAGGCTGTGGCATAGGTAGAGTGGGTGTGCACTACGCCCTGAATGTTGGGGAAGGCGCGATAAAGCACAAGATGGGTCGGCGTGTCGGAAGAGGGATTGAGGTCTCCGTCGACCACCTCACCAGTCTTGAGGTCAACAACTACCATATCGGATGCTTTCATTACATCGTAGTCTACGCCCGAGGGCTTGATGACTACGAGACCATTCTCGCGGTCAATACCTGAGACATTTCCCCATGTGAAGATTACGAGGTTCTGCTTGACCAGATCGAGATTGGCTTTGAATACTTTTTCTTTGAGTTCTTCTAACATAATTGTTTTATTTTATATTTTAAAGTTAGGCGCTTCATTATATACTCGTTTGTTGAAACGATAGAGGTAGGCACCACGCTTGGAACTGGTTTTGTCCATCAGATCGGTCTTCTCGATGAAGTCCATCTCCTTGATGCGCTTGCGGAAATTGCGCTTGTCGAGTTCGGCTCCGTTGACGGCCTCATAGAGACGCTGGAGTTGGGTCAGCGTGAAGAGGGCAGGGAGGAGCCGGAAGCCAACAGGCTCATGAGCCAGTTTCTGTTGCATCATCTTCCGGGCCTTGCGAACCATCTCGTTGTGGTCGGAATAGAGTTGTGGAATCTCGTTGATATCCACCCATTTCACGCCATGCGACAAACGCAATTCTTCATCATAATCCTTGACATTGATGAGAGCATAGTATGCGATAGACACGACCCGTTCTCCCGGGTCACGATCCACGCTTCCGAATGCACCAACCTGGCGCATGAACAGGTTCCGTAGTCCGGTCAGTTCATAGAGTGTCCGTGTAGCCGCATCATCGACACTCTCGTCGCTGGCGACGAAGCCTCCGTAGAGGCTCCATTCACCACGACCGGGATCCATCTGGCGTTTGCCGATGAGAATTTTCAACTTCCCTTCATCGAAGCCGAAGATGATACAGTCTACAGACAACCAGACCTTGGAATGTTCTATATAAAATTGTGTCATCGAGAAATAAACGATTTACGATTATTTACCAGAAGTAAGCGTAGAAGCAACTGACGAGACCGACGACAACAAGCGTGCCGACGATGTCCCAAATACCCCAACTCTCACGGATGCTCTTCTTGAACTCGGGAGTGAAGGTGATGGCATCCACTTGTTCCTTCGAAGGTGCAGGCGTGAAGCAACTGACAACCACCATCAGGATGATGATGAAGACGAGCAGCCAGCACTCGAAGATGAGCCAGTTGGTCTGCCAGAACCATGAAGTGGCATCCCAGAAAGCACCGTCCATTGCTGCCTTGCCGGAGTCGGTGATCACATTGGTAATCAGGCGTATCATACCGATGAGAAATCCACCAATAAGACCCCATTCACCGGCCTTCGGCGTAATCTTCTTAGAGAAGATACCCAGGGTGAAGACGGCTACCATCGCAGGAGCAATCAGCGACTGGATGTCCTGCAGGTATGAGTAGAGGTTACCCATGTTCATCATAATCGGCATCCATGCCAGACCCAGCAGCACGACAACAACTGTTGCTGTACGGCCTACGAATACGTAGTGAGCCTCGCTCATGCCCTTCTTCATCGGTTTGTAGAAGTCCTCAGTGAAGAGGGTGGCGCAGGAGTTGAAGAAGGCAGCCAGAGAGGCAACGAGGGCGCAGACGAAACCAATGGTCACGATACCCTTGATACCTGCAGGCAGGATGTTCTTCACCATCATGGCGAAGGCACCGTCGGTAGACTCATGGTTGGTGATGTCCATCTCGATGCCACTGCCGGTCTTCAAGGAGAGCGCATAAGCGATCATGCCAGGAATCAGGAACATGAAGCAAGGGAGGAGTTTGAAGAAACCTGCAGCAATGGTGCCACGACGGGCACGAGCCATGACCACCTTGTTGTCCTCGCCAGGTACCTGACCAAGTACACGCTGAACGATGTGCTGGTCTGTACACCAGTACCAGAAGCCGATAATGGAGGCACCGAGGAATACGACGTAACCTGGGAACTGCGGATACATCGGGTCGCCCGGATCGGTGTGGAACATGTGGGTGGTGCCGTAGCCATCGTGAGCGGCGTTACAGGCAGCCATCATGTTGCTCCAACCCTGAGTGATGCTGCCATCGCCGAGGGCAGAGAGGCCGAGGAAGAGCACCAGGAACGAACCTATAATAAGAATAGGTGTCTGGATGGAAGACAGTGTCATCACACCCTTCATGCCACCGAAGACGGTGAAGACGGCTGTGATGGCAATCAAGCCGATGGCACCATACCAGAATGGGATGCCGAGGAGGTACTTGAAGAAGATACCACCGGTAAAGGCCGTCACAGAGACCTTCGTCAGCACATATGCCACGAGGGTGATGATAGAGAGCCACGAGCCGGTGCGCTGTGTGTAGCGGAACTTCAGGAAGTCGGGCATCGTGATAATCTTACCCATCTTATTGATGAGCAACTGATAGAACGGAACAAAGAGCCAGCCGAGGATGAGGATCATCCATCCCTGCATCTCCCAGTGGGCCATACCCACACCGTCCTTAGCACCAGTACCGGCGAGACCTACAAGGTGCTCTGAACCGATGTTGGCGGCAAAGATGGCCATACCGATGACATACCAAGGCTCACCCTTACCGAAGAGATAAGCAGAAGAGTCTTCGCCCTGCTGGGCTTTCTTGTCTTTCCAGATGGCGTACCATACAGCAGCCACCACTCCTAAGAGGCCAACGATCAGGACTACCCAATCGAGCCAGATGAATTCATTTGAACTCCAATTCATAATGTTATTAATGTACTAATAGTTAGTGATTATTTAATCGAGAACTTATATGCAGCATGGCTGTAGTATTTCTCGTCAGGATTCAGGGTTGGCTGAACCCAGTCGGGATGATTGGGAGAGTCGGGATATTTCTGGCTCTCGAGACACACACTTACGTGCTTGGGATATTTGAGACCATGCTTGCGGATGATGTTGGCATCGGCACCGACACCCTGGAAGTTTCCGCTATAAACCTGTACACCGGGCTCGTTGGTAAACATTTCCATGAAGATGCCAGACTTCGGCGAGTAGAGGCTGGCGCAAACCTGAGTGTCATCGCCCTTACCGTCTTTATAGGTGTTCAGGCAGAAATTATGGTCATAACCTGTGGCGTTCTGAATCTGATCGAAGTCGGACTGAATGCTGTCGCCAATGGCGTGTGGGGTACGGAAGTCCATTGGGGTGCCTTCCACTGACTTGATTTCTCCTGTGGGAATGTAAAGTTTATCACTCGGAGTAAAGTTGTCGGCATTCACATAGAGTACCTGGTCATAGCCGGCTTGTGTGAAGTCGCCACTCAGGTTGTAGTAGTTGTGGTTCGTCTGATTGATGATCGTGGGCTTATCGGCCTCAGCCTCCCAGGTCATGTCGAGGATGTTGTCGGCAGTGACCTTGTAAGTCGTGACAGCCATCACCTTGCCAGGGAAGCCGTTCTCGCCGTCAGCAGCCACAATCGTCAGTTTCAGGATAGAGTCGCCAATCTGCTCGGCATCGTACACCTGATGCATCCATCCGGTGTTGCCACCACCATGAAGGCAATTCGGACCATCGTTCTTCTTCAGTTGATACTCTTTCTCTCCGAGGGTGAACTTACCTTCCTTGATGCGATTGGCATAACGTCCTACACTCGATCCGTAGTCAGAGGGACTGTTGAGGGTGTCGGCATATTGGGCGATGTTGTCAAAGCCCAGCACGACATCCGTGGGTTTACCGTCCTTGTCGGGAACAACCAGTGACACGATACGTCCACCATAGTTCGTGATGCACACTTCCATGCCATTAGCATTCTTAAGAGTGTACAGTTTCACGGGTTTGTTCTGGATGGTCGTGTCAAACTTGGCAACGTCTAAGCCAGATACTGTCAGTTGTGGTGCCTGCACTTTTTTCTCACAGGCCGAGAACATAAGCACAACTGTGCCCAGTCCCATAATCATACCTTTAAGTACTTTCATTTTAATACGTTTTTAAGTTATTATGATGTTATAGCGTTTATTTTGGGTGTAAAATTACAATTATTATTTGAATTGTGCAACACTTTAAGCCATAAATAAACGGCATAAAGTGTAAATATAACACTTTATGCCGTAATTTAACCTTTTTTGGCTTAATTATCGCAATATCAGCAGAGTTTTCGTGAACCGTCGCCTATAACTACATCGTAGACTTTCGGCTCATGTCCATACTTCTCGTTGAAACGCTTCTTCGCATCCTCGATGAAGTTCTTGTACAGATCATTGCGTACGAGATTGATGGTACAGCCACCAAAGCCACCACCCATAATGCGAGAACCTGTTACGCCATTTTCCTTCGCGATGTCGTTCAGGAAATCGAGTTCTTCGCAAGATACCTCGTAATCCTTGGAGAGACCCTCATGGGTCTTGTACATCATCTCACCGACTTTCTCATAGTCGCCTTCATTCAGAGCGTCGCAGACAGCCAGCACACGGTCTTTCTCACCGAGCACGAATTTGGCGCGCTTGTAATCCTCAGCACCCACTTCGTCTTTCACTTCCTCGAGTTGTTCCCATGTGCAATCACGCAGCGTCTCAAATTGGCTTTCCGGATGCTTGGCTGCGATATGCTTGACCACATTCTCACAAGAACGACGACGGTCGTTATAGGGAGATCCTGCCAACTGATGCTTGACAACGGAATCAAGGAGCACTAGACGATAGCCGTCTGGCTTGAAAGGAAAATACTCAAACTCACGGCTACGGCAGTCCAAACGCATCAGGCATCCTGCCTTGCCAAAGACAGAGGCAAACTGATCCATAATACCGCAATTGACGCCGCAGTAGTTATGCTCTGTAGCCTGTCCTGCCAGTACCATATCCCATTGGCTGACTTTGTTCTCGCCGAAGATATCGTTAAGGCCACAGGCGAAACAACTCTCCATAGCAGCGGAAGAAGACATGCCAGCACCTAGAGGTACATCGCCAGAGAAGGCTATATTAAAGCCTTTAACAGGTACTCCTAATTTCTTCATCTCTAAAGAAATACCATAGATGTAGCGTGCCCAACTGGCTCGAGGGCCATCAGGATCACTCAACTTAAAATCGACACGGTCTTTCAAGTCTATAGCATAAGCCATCACGGTGTCTTCTGTTCCGTTGGCACGCATCTCTGCCATCACACCTTTATCGACTGCTCCTGGAAATACGAAACCACCATTGTAGTCCGTATGCTCACCAATCAGGTTGATTCGTCCGGGAGAGGCATATACATTACCAGTCTTTCCATCAAAGTGCTTGATGAAACGGCTTCTTACAAATTCAATATCCATCATATATTTATAAAGGTGTAAATCAATCGACGGGGATGTCCTTATTCACGTTCTTACAGCCGATGAGTGCATAGTAGAACATGTAGGCTACTGCCAGGAAGTAGACGAAATAACTGGGCATGTATCCGAAGATGTCTGCGAAGAAATTCTGTACTACCGGCAATACGCCACCACCTACCACCATCATCATGAAGATGCCAGATGCCTGGGCTGTGTATTTTCCAAGACCTTCTGTGGCCAAGTTGAAGATTGAGGCCCACATCACGGAGGTGAACAAACCGCAGAGCACGAGCAGCAGGGCTGTCAGAGGCACTGTCGTAGATGTGATGGTGCCTTCCAAAATAGAAATCAGCGGCATGCTGACCGTTACACTCTTAGGAGTGAAGATGGCTGCCAGGATGAGAATCATGCAAGCGAAGGTGGCTATCAACATGAGTTGACGTGAAGACACCTTGGCGGCAATGAAACTGGAGCACAGACGACCTACGAGCATTAGTAGCCAATACATGGCTGCTACTGCTCCACCGATGGTGGCAGCATTCACGACGGCATCAGGATTGACCCATGCGCCATTGGCAGAGGTGTCTGACAGGTAGAAGTTCAAACCACCTGGGATGCCTACTTCAACACCAACATAAACAAAGATAGCAATAACGCCTAACAGGCAATGGCGGAAGGACCAGGGTGAGTGTTCAAACACCGTATCTGCGGTCACCTTGCCCATCTCAGGATCTTTGATGGGAATGAAGATCAGGGCAACGAAAGCGGCAGCGAAGACCGTCATGGCGATATACATCACCAGGTTGACGTCTGCCATCTGGGTAGAGGCCGTCACCGTACCGATCAAGGCACCCACGAGCATTGGGGTCATCGTACCGGCGAGGGAGTTTAGAGTACCGCCAATCATGTTCAGTTGGTTACCACGGTTACCACCACCACCAAGCAGGTTCAACATCGGGTTCACCACAGTATTCAGGATACAGACCGAGAAACCGGATATGAATGCACCGAAGAGATAGATGCAAAAGCCAGGGATACCTCCAGAGAAACCTGAGAGGTACTGGATGAGTACGCCTATGAAACCTACAGCAATACCAATCAGCGCCGTCTTCTTGTAGCCTACCTTTGTCAACATCTTTCCTGCGGGGATACCCATGAAAAGATAAGCAAAGAAGTTCATGAAGTTACCCATGATGCCAAGCACATTGGATCCGCCAATTTCAGGCTGGTTCTTCCAGATTACACCAATGGGCGCGCCAAGATTCGTGACGAACGAAATCATGGCATACAGGAACATCATCGTGATAATGGCGATGATACTTCCATTTGTCTTTTGATTACTCATATTTAAAATAATGTCTTAATTCAGTTTTACGTTGTGCTGGTTACTCAACGACACCGAAACGATAGATGGTCTTGTGCTTGTAGGTCTGACCGGGACGTAGGATGACACTTGGGAAATATGGGCGGTTAGGCGTGTCGGGGAAGTGCTGGGTCTCCAGACATACTGCAGAACGGAAGGGGAATGTGCAACCGTTAGCACCCTTATAGCCGCTGGCGTAGTTGGCTGTGTAAAGTTGCATGCCAGGCTCTGTCGTGTAGCACTCCAGCGTACGTCCGCTCTTCGGATCAGTGATTCTGGCAGCAAAACTCAGTTCTCCTTCCTCACGCTTGTTCAACACATAGTTGTGATCATAGCCTTTACCGAACTTAATCTGCTCGTTGTCGGCATTGATGTCCTGGCCAAAGGTCTTCGGCTTACGGAAGTCGAACGGTGTGCCTTCTACTTTCAGGATTTCGCCAGTAGGAATGGCGGTATCGTCAGTAGGCAGATAGAAATCGGCATTGATCTCACAGATCTGATCCTCAATCGTCGGAGTGGGGTCTGCAGTGCCTGCTAATGAGAAGAAGGCGTGATGCGTCAGGTTGACGATGGTCTTCTTGTTTGTGGTAGCCATGTACTCAATGACCAACTCGTTGAGGTCTGTAAAGGTGAATTCAACGGTGACGTCGAGTTCTCCAGTGTAACCTTCCTCTCCGTAGGATGAGATACGATGCAAAGCCAGAGAGCGGGGACCCATCTGACGGGCATCCCATACCTTGGCGTTAAAGCCGACTGCACCACCATGCAAATGGTTTGGACCATCGTTGAGAGCCAACTGATAGTCTTTTCCATTCAGGGTGAACTGACCCTTGCAGATACGGTTACCCCAGCGACCAATCAGTGTGGAGAGATACGGTTCCTTACCACTGGTGAGTTGCTTGATGCTGTCGTGACCTTGAATCACATTACCTACTTTACCGTCTTTGTCTGGCACCATGATGGCACAGATGGCACCGCCATAATTGGAGATGGCTACTTCAAAACCCTTACGGTTTCTGAGGATGTACAAATCGGTTTTCTTACCATTAATCGTGGCCTGGAAGTTCTCACGCTTCAGACCACATGCATTCGCTGTTTCTGTTGTGTTTGCCATAAAAATATGCTTTTAGTTACTATATTTTTTGCAAAGTAACAGAAAAAAAAGCAAATGAACGAATGAAACGCCAAAAAAAATGTTTCGGGTGTATTAAAAAACCCTAAATGCAGTTTTTCAGGAAGTCTGCCACCACATAACTGCTACCTCCAATGAACACAAAGTCGTCATTTTTAACGCATTTTTTGATGGCATCATAAGCACTTGACACGCTGGAATAACTTTCTCCCTGAAGACCCAGTTGCTGGGCATAGAGTTTCAAAATGTTTTCTGAAACAGACCGTTTTGAACTGGCTTTAGTAAAATAATAGGTAGCATTTTTCGGCAGCAGGGCCATCACACCCTCGATGTCTTTGTCGTCCACCATACCAAATAGAATATGCATTTGATGGCAGACCACAGCATCCAGTTGTTTACTCAGATACTCCCACCCAGGAAGGTTATGTCCTGTATCGCAAATGGTCTTAGGCTTCTCGCACACCATCTGCCAACGCCCTTGCAACCCTGTCAGTTCACATACGTCCTTGAAGCCTTCCTTAACTTCCTTGTTCAGGCATGCTGACTCAGGATCGCAGTTGACAGGATGCATGAACCCCAGCCTCTCCAGTTGTCTGACGGCACAAAGTACGGTGTTCGTGTTCTTGGTTTGATAATAGCCGGCAAGTTCTCCTTCCAAAATACCGAAATGCTCCGTTTGATAAGTGAAGCCCTTGGTTGAAGGATGGCTGTTTAACACCTCAGGCTTGTCTTCGGCAAACGTGATGGGGGCATGTGTCTCGGTGGCGACAGTCTCGAAGACCGTTCTCGTCTCGGGGGTTGTCTCTCCGATGACAACGGGTACACCCGTTTTGATGATACCTGCCTTCTCGAATGCAATCTGTTCGAGGGTAGAACCTAAGAACTGGGTGTGATCCATCCCGATGTTGGTGATGACCGATAGGATGGGGGTGATGATATTGGTACAGTCGAGTCTGCCTCCCAATCCCACTTCAATAACGGCAATATCCACATTCATCTCTGCGAAATACTTGAAGGCCATGGCCGTGGTTATCTCGAAGAATGAGGGTTGGATAGATTCGATGACAGGTTTCTCTTGACTGACAAAGTTAACGACATAGTCTTCAGAAATCGGCTGGCCATTGATACGAATACGTTCACTGAAGTCTACGAGATGGGGTGAGGTGTACAGACCGACTCTATAGCCACACATCTGAAGTATGGCCGACAACGTGTGCGAACAGGAACCCTTTCCGTTGGTTCCTGCCACATGGATGGTCAGGAATTTCTTGTGGGGATGTCCGAAATGCTTATCCAGCGCCAAGGTGTTGTCAAGGCCTGCTTTATAACCACTGGCACCTATCCGCTCAAACATGGGCGTGGCGTTGTATAAGTATTCACACGTCTCCTTATAGTTCATGAAGATTATCGATTTTCAATTGACAATTTTCGATTTGCGAATAACTATTTATGAGAAATAGTTCTTGAACTTCTGGAAGATAGAGTCCTTGGTCTGCTTATCGCCCTTGAAGTTGTCGCTGTTGCGGAAAGACTCAATGGCTTGCTTCTCCTCACGGCTGAGTGTTCTGGGGACATAGACACTGATGTTCACCACCAGGTCGCCCTTGCCGCTGCCATAACCTTGCACTGCGGGGAGTCCCTTGCCACGCAGACGAAGTGTCTTGCCAGGCTGTGTGCCATTTTCCAGTTTCACCCTTAGTTTCGATCCTTCGATGGTCGGAATCTCCACTTCGCCGCCTAAGGCTGCAGTGGGGAAGTCGAGCAGCAGGTTATAGATCAGGTCGTTGCCATCGCGAACGAAGGTGTCGTTGTCTTCTTCTTCGATAAACACCTGAATATCGCCATTGATACCATTGTGCCTGCCAGCGTTGCCTTTTCCTGGCACATTGACGACCATTCCTTCAGCCACACCTGCAGGGATATTGATTTCAACCACCTCTTCGCCTTTCTCAATACCAGTGCCACCACAGTGCTTACACTTGTTCTTGATCACCTGTCCCTCTCCGTTACATGTCGGGCAGACACTCTGTTGCTGCATCATGCCGAAGATGCTTTGGGTGGTGTGAGTGATGACCCCCTGACCGTGACATGTCGGACAAGTCTCCTTGCCACTTCCGGCCTCTGCACCTGAACCACTGCAATGAGGGCAGGGAATATCTTTGCGTACCTTGAATTTCTTGGTGACACCCTTGTTGATTTCTTCCAATGAGAGTTTCACTTTCAAACGCAGGTCACTGCCACGATGCTGTTGTGGGCGACGTGGTCCGCCACCGAAGCCTCCGAAACCGTGACCTCCGAAGATGTCGCCGAACATAGAGAAGATATCGTCCATGTTCATCGAGGCACCGCCGAAGCCACTGAAATCGAAACCACCGGCACCAGGACCTGCGAAACCGAACTGGTCGTACTGCTGACGGGTCTTCGGATCGTGCAATACGTTATAGGCCTCGGCAGCCTCCTTGAATTTCTCCTCTGCTTCTTTATCACCAGGATTGCGGTCGGGGTGATATTTGATGGCTATTTTGCGGTATGCTTTCTTAATCTCGTCTTCCGAGGCGGTCTTCTCGACCCCAAGTACCTCATAGTAGTCTCTTTTCTGTGCCATTTGTTTTGTTTGCAGTTTGCTGTTTACTGATGATTACTGGCCTACTGCCACTTTTGCGTGGCGAATTACTTTGTCGTTTAGTTTGTATCCCTGTTGCAGACAGTCGATCACCTTGCCCTTCTTGTCGTCACCCATGCCTGGCACCATCGCCACGGCCTCATGAAGGTCGGTATCGAAGTCTGCGTTTTCTGTATCAATCTTGCTGACTCCCTGTGCCTCGAGCGTCTTCATGAATTTCTGATGGATCAGTGCCATACCCTCGCGGAGCACCTCAGGATCATCGGTCTTCGCACCGTTTTCGATGGCACGCTCCATATCGTCGAGGATGGGCAGGATGGCCGTGATGAATTTCTCACCACCATTCAGGATGAGTTCTGCACGTTCCTTCAACGTACGTTTGCGATAGTTCTCAAACTCTGCCACCTTGTAGAGTATCTGGTTCTTCAGTTCTGCGATTTCAGCCTGAGCCTTGGCCAGCGGGTCTGCTTCTTCTGACTCCTCAGGGTTCTCAGAGTTTTCAGAGTTCTCAGAATTTTCGGAGTTTTCTGCCTCTTTGTCAGTCTCATTGACAGGAGCCTCGTTCAGCGTCTCCTCGTCTTCGATGTTAATATCTTTTTCTTCCATAATTGCTTTGTTTTTAAGATTCTGAAAGTCCCAATGCAAATTCCGTGCCATCAAGCATAGAGTTCTGCCTTCTTAGCCTTAATCTGCTCGTCGTAGATGTAGTCATCATACGTCATCAGTTTGTCGATAGTTCCCTTGGGTGTCAGTTCGATGATACGGTCGGCCACGGTGTTGATGAATTCATGGTCGTGAGAGGCGAAGAGGATATTACCCTTAAACTGAATCAGGTTATTGTTGAAGGCCTGAATACTCTCGAGGTCCAGATGGTTTGTCGGCGTGTCGAGTATCAGGCAGTTGGCGTTCTTCAATTGCATGCGGGCAATCATGCAGCGCATTTTCTCACCTCCAGACAGCACATTCACATGCTTCAGCACATCCTCCTCCTTGAAGAGCATACGTCCGAGGAAGGATTTCATCGTCACCTCATTGCCTGGTCCCCACTGCGAGAGCCAGTCCACGAGGTTCATCTCGCTCTGGAAGAACTCAGTATTATCTAGTGGCAGATAAGCTGTGGTGATGGTGACACCCCATTTGAAGGTACCGGCGTCAGCCTTGCGATTACCATTGATGATTTCGAAGAGTGCGGTCATCGCCTTGGGATTGTGAGAGAGGAACACGGTCTTCTGACCTTTCTCGATGGTGAAACTCACATTGTCGAAGAGTACGGTTCCATCAGGATCAACGGCCTTCAGACCTTCTACTTCTAAGATCTGGGTGCCTGGCTCGCGTTCCATAGAGAAGATGATGCCAGGGTACTTACGTGTGGAGGGAGTGATCTCGTCAACGTTCAGTTTCTCCAGCATCTTCTTACGGGAGGTTGTCTGCTTCGATTTTGCCACATTGGCAGAGAATCTTCTGATAAACTCCTCCAACTGCTTCTTCTTCTCCTCAGCCTTCATCTTCTGATTCTGAGCCTGACGGAGAGCCAGTTGTGACGACTCGTACCAGAACGAGTAGTTACCCGAGAACAGGGTTACCTTTCCGAAGTCTATATCTACCGTCTGTGTGGAGACCGCATCGAGGAAGTGACGGTCGTGGGAAACCACGAGCACACACTGTTCCAGATTCGAGAGATATTCCTCCAGCCACTGCACGGTATCGAGGTCGAGGTCATTGGTAGGCTCGTCGAGCAGTAGGTTGTCAGGGTGACCGAACAAAGCCTTGGCCAGCATCACGCGTACCTTCTCGTTGTTTGATATGTGGGCCATCTGCTTATAATGCACACTCTCAGCCACGCCGAGATTCTGCAACAACTGTGCGGCTTCGCTTTCAGCCTCATAGCCGTTCATCTCGGCAAAGGCCATCTCCAGTTCTGCAGCGCGGTTACCGTCTTCTTCTGTCATCTCTGGCTTGGCATAGAGTGCCTCGCGCTCCTTCATATTGTCCCACATGGGCTTGTGTCCCATCAGCACCGTATCCATCACGGAGAACTCGTCATATTTGAAGTGGTCCTGCTCCAGCACACTCAGGCGCTCGCCAGGCTGCATCTCTACTGTGCCTTTATTGGGTTCCAGTTCACCGCTGATGGCACGGAGCAGAGTAGACTTGCCTGCGCCGTTAGCACCGATGATACCATAGATATTTCCACTTGTGAATTTCAGGTTGACGTCCTTGTAGAGGACTTTCTTTCCAAACTGTATCTGTAGATTTGTTACTGTTATCATTGCTTGCTTTCTATACCTTATATATTATTAATGGGCTGCAAAGTTACACATTATTTCTGAATTAGCCAAATTTTCAGCCGAAATCTATCATAATAACCCCTTTGTGGAGGGTAGTTCGAAGTGATAGATATCCCTTCTGACAGCCATTTTCAGCGAACGTGCCAACGCCTTGAAGATACCTTCTATCTTGTGATGCTCGTTCTCTCCTTCGGCCTTGATGTTCAGATTCATCTTCGCAGCATCGCTGAGCGACTTGAAGAAATGTAAGAACATTTCGGTAGGCATCTCGCCTATTTTCTCGCGTTTGAAAGTGGCATCCCATACCAGCCAGGGACGTCCTCCGAAATCGAGTGCAACGCTACATAGGCAGTCGTCCATGGGCAGACAATAGCCATAGCGCTCAATGCCACGTTTGTCACCCAGGGCGGTCAGGATACACTCACCTAAGGCGATGGCGGTATCCTCGATGGTGTGATGCTCGTCTACCTCGAGGTCTCCCTTGGTGTGGATCATGAGGTCCATCATGCCGTGCTTGCCAATCTGTTCGAGCATGTGGTCAAAGAAGCCCAGTCCTGTCTGGATGTCACACTTGCCGGTGCCATCGAGATTCACCTTGATATGAATGTCTGTCTCCTTAGTTTTCCTGCTCACCTCTGCGATACGTTCGCCAGCAAAGAGCAGTTCTGCAATCTTGCTCCACGACATTCCTTCGTCACTTAGTATCAGTGATTTACAGCCGATGTTTCGAGCAAAACTTCTATCTGTCTCGCGGTCCCCGATCACATACGAGTTGGCGATGTCATACTCTGGGTTATTCATGTATTTCTCTACCATTCCGATGCCTGGCTTTCGCGTGGGAGCATTGTCTTCAGGGAAGTGGGGGTCTATCAGAATCTCATCGAAAGTGATGCCTTCGCCCTCGAGGGTCTGGAGGATGAAGTTGTGTACTGGCCAGAAGGTGTCTTCTGGAAAGGCATCTGTCCCCAGTCCGTCCTGATTGCTCACCATGACGAACTCAAAATCGAGTTTCTCTCGGATGAAGGCCAGATTGCGGAACACGCCTGGCACGAACTTCAGTTTCTCGAATGCGTCAATCTGCTCGTCGGCCGGTTCCTCGATGAGGGTACCGTCACGGTCGATGAAGAGTATCTTTTTCATAATGCTTCTTTGTTAAATTTATTCTTCTCCTGTTCGTGGGCTTCGATAGAGCCGTACATGTAGTAGACGGGGAACAGGAAGGAGAGCATGACATACGCCTGTATGAATCCGATTAGCAGGAACACCAGTGCCGAAAGCCAGCCGATATAGGAGGGCAGTCCGTACGGGTCGCCGTACAGGAATCCCTTGTTGGCCTCGTTGCCGGCTATAGAGAGGATGATGGCAGGGAATGACGTGAACAGGTAGCAGACACATCCGATCAGCGTTGCCATGAAGACCACGAGGAAGATGAATCCCCAGCGGCGCATCCCTTTGCCGTAGTGGCTGAAGAGATTGCTCCAGTAGCCTATGCCGTCGTTGAGTATATATCGCATGTTGGTATAGGTCAGGGGCAGTGTAAATACGAACGCCAGCAGTCCAACCACCGCTATCGATCCGAGGGCCGTATAGGTGGAAACGCTGTTGATGAGAAGCACCCCCGCAAAGCCTACGAGCATGCCCATGATGAGACTGATGAGGAGCATGCACAGCCACGCTATCAGGGTCCTGACGAAGATATGTGAGTCTAGGCTGTACCAATGTGGCGTTCTGCCGATGATGCCTGTGTCCTGATGCTGCTTCAGCACGGAGAAGCCGTAGGCGAAGAAGAGGGCATCGATAATCATTGTCAGGGGCAATACGATGAGTGCCGTCTGTGGACGTAGAATCATCATTGTGCCTCCCGTGCTGACCAAGGCCGCAAAGAAGAGCGCAGCCAGCCATGAGGCGCGAAAGATGCGTTTGAAGTTTGACATATACAGACGGTAGCCGGCACTGATGCAAGCACGGCTACTGCGGTCTTTCAGAAGGATGTCTTCCTTTTCTTTTTCCATGTGTTCGTCGTTTTTGTGTGCAAAGTTAGTCATTATTTGCGACTTATGATTGCCGTTTGTCGATTTTCTTGCTATAGAGTTCGTTAATTAAATTAAAACGGATTTAAAATGTTCAATGTTCAATGTCCAATGTTCAATGAAAATTGTAACTTTGCACCTGAATAATAAAAATGGTAACGCACACATGAGATATTTGCAATGGGGGTTCATAGGTTGCGGTGATGTGACTGAGCGCAAGAGCGGTCCTGCCTTCAGCGAGGTGGCGGGATCGAGTGTCGTGGCGGTGATGAGCCGTACGGAACAGCATGCCCGTAACTATGCTCGTGCCCATGGCATCAAGAAGTGGTACACAGACGCCCAGGAACTCATTGATGATCCTGACGTGAATGCCGTCTATGTGGCTACGCCGCCATCCAGCCATGCCACCTACGCCATCATGGCGATGAAGGCGGGCAAGCCTGTCTACGTGGAGAAGCCCCTGGCGGCCAGTTACGATGACTGCGCCCGTATCAACCGCATTTCTGAGCAGACGGGCATCCCCTGCTTTGTGGCCTATTACCGCCGTTACCTGCCTTATTTCCAGAAGGTGAAAGAGATTGTCAAGAGTGGCAGGATAGGTAAGATCCTGAATGTGCAGATACGCTATACAGAGCCTTTGCGCACCACCGATGCCGAGGCCATCGCGAACGGCACGCCCCTGCCTTGGCGATTGCAGCCGGAGATTGCCGGCGGAGGCTATTTCTATGATATGGCGCCCCATCAACTCGATCTGCTGCAGGATATGTTCGGTGTGATTCTCGAGGCACGGGGTATCTGTGCTAATCGTGGCGGATATTATGAGGCCGAGGACTCCGTGAGTGCCTGTTTCCGTTTCGAGGACGGTGTGCCCGGCTCGGGCTCGTGGTGCTATGTGGCCCATGAGAGTGCCCGCGAGGACTGTATCGAGATTATCGGCACCGAGGGGCAGATCAGTTTCTCGGTCTTCGATTATAACCCCATCCGCCTGCAGACCAGTGATGGCGACGAGCAGATCACGGTGCCTAATCCGCCATACGTGCAGTATCCGCTGATCAAGAACGTGATCGAGCATCTGCAGGGGCTGGGCGTCTGTACCTGCACCAGTTCGTCGGCTACGCCTGTCAACTGGGCGATGGATCGTATTCTGGGGAAGTTTTAGTGGAAAGTGGAAAGAGATATGAAAAGGTGCCTGATGATGATAATGGGTATGTGCCTGGCGCTGGCAATGACGGCGAGGGGACGGATTCAGCAGCCTGTCTACCAGCGGACTGACAGCATCACCATCTGCCGGCTGCTCAGCGAGGTGCGCCGGCAGCCTGCCGGTACGAATATCCCGCTGTTCTTTGCCCGTCAGTTCCTGGGTGTGCCTTATGTGGCCCACACGCTCGAATCGAAGGGTGAGGAGCGGCTCGTGGTCAACACCCGCCAACTGGACTGCACAACGCTCGTAGAGACCGTTACTGCCCTCACTCAGTGTGCCTATAGCCGTCAATACACTTGGCAGGCCTACCTCCGAAACCTTACGGCCATGCGCTATCGGCAGGGAGTCATCGACCGCTATACCAGCCGCATCCATTACTTCACCGAGTGGATTACCCAGAACAGCAAGGCGGGCCTCGTTGCGGAGATCCAGCAGCCTGATCCGCCCTTCGCAGCCATCCAGACGGTGAATGTCAACTATATGAGTCAGCACCCGGATAGTTATCAGGCCTTGCGCCTGCATCCTGACTATGTCGGCGAGATCCGGCAGATGGAGCGTCAGGTGTCTGGCCAGAAGTTCCGTTATATCCCCAAGGCGAGGGTAGGGCGGAGTGCCGAGTTGCGCCAGGCTGTCAGGGATGGTGACATCATTGCCATCACCTGCAAGAAGGCTGGCCTCGATATAGCCCATCTGGGTCTGGCTGTGTGGAAGAACGGCAACCTGCATCTGCTCAATGCCTCGCAGATCCATAAGAAGGTGGTCGAGGAGCCGATGACGCTCTGGCAGTATCTCCGCCAGCATCCTTCACACACCGGCATCCGCATCATCCGCATCCGTCAATAGTCAGAAGAAATCACTCAATCGTAACTAAATAGCATTTGAATATGGAATTACCCGATTTTATGAAGTACTCCAACAAGTTCACACAGCAGGACTTCGTTGAAAAGATCTCCCGTATCGCCAAGCGGGCGGGTTCAAAACTGGTCTATGCGGCACTCATCCTGTACTATACGCTTCAGAGCGACAAGGTGAGCAAGGCCGACAAGGCCATCATTATCGGCGCGCTGGGCTACATGATCAGTCCGCTCGACGTCATCCCTGATGCCATCCCCATTGCGGGACTGACAGACGACCTTGCCGTGCTGCTCTATGTGCTGAAGAAGGTGTGGACGGGCATTGATCCGGAAATCATCGCCAAGGCCAGGGAGAAACTCTCCAAGTGGTTTGATGAAGAGGAGATCAACGAGATCCAGCACCTCTTCGATTCGGAGGAATAAAAACGAAAGAGCCCTCGCCGACTGGCGGGGGTTCTTACTTCTGAGGTGCCTGGCGGATTCGAACCGCCGTAGACGGTTTTGCAGACCGTTGACTAAGCCACTCATCCAAGGCACCGATGTTTCATCTTTGTGCACCTTTTTACGAATGCGGGTGCAAAGGTAGTGATTTTTCCCGACACTGCCAAATGTTTTTCCGATTTTTTCGTTTCTTATTGCATTTTTCCGCCAGAGAGCAGCCCCGGCAGGCCTCGTTTTCGTCTGTCAGGGCCCTGTAGACCCTGTATCCGGCATAGCCTGCTGCCGCCGCCACCACCAGCACTACCACCACCGTCTGCCACATATCACATCTCCTTCCTCATTCCTCCTTCCTCGTTCCTCAAAAATCCTATCCCTTCGTCAATTTCCGCAGCAGCAGTTTGTTGATCACCTGAATCCTGTGTCCTTGCTTCTCGATGTCTTCGCGTACATTATTTATATTATTAAAGAAGTCGCTGAAGGCATTGAGCAGGAAGTTGGGCTGTCCTGTATCCTCGGTCATGCCCGGGTCGGTGAGGATGCGTATGCCCTGAGGCTCGATGTGCACGTCCACCTCCTTGCCCGTCATGATGGGGTCGCCGTCGTAGTGGATGGCGCCGGGCTGCTTGCGGCTGATGTGCAGATGCTGGGTGCGGAAGGTCTTGATCTTCGAGTTGTTGGGCAGAGTCTTCATAAACAGGTCGGCGGCTATCTGTGGGGCTTCGAGGGCATCGAAGGGCTCCATGATGATCACGTCCATCTGCCCGTCCTTCATCGTGGCTCCGGGAGCGATGTAGGCGTTGTTGCCGTATTGCGAGGCGTTGGCACAGGCTATGAGGAAGGCCTTGTAGCGGTGCTTGCCGTCATCGCTCTCTACCTCATAGGTTTCGGGCTGGTATTTCAGTCCCTCTTTCAGCACGTTCTCCACGTAGGTGATCGGCCCTCGCTTGCCGCTCTCTGCGAACTTCAGCGAGATGAAGGCGTCGAATCCCATGCCGCAGGTGCAGAAGAAGGGCAGGTCGTTGATCACACCGTAGTCGAAGGTCTCGATGTTACAGGCGTTGATGAGGCCGAGGGCCTTCTTCATGTCCATGGGGATGCAGAGATGGCGGGCCAGCCCGTTGCCCGAGCCGCAGGGCATGATGGCCAGCGCCGTCTGACTATGGGTCAGCGAGCGCGCCACCTCGTTCACCGTGCCGTCGCCGCCTACGGCCACCACCACGTCCACCTGCCGCTCGGCGCACTGCCTGGCTATCTCTGCCGCATGGCCGGCATAGCCCGTCAGTTGGATCTCGTAGTCATACAGGTCGTGGTCCAGCCGCTGCTCAATCAGGTCTGGTATCTCATCCTTCGAGTGGGTGCCCGAAATGGGATTGATGATGAAAACGATCTTCTTCTTACTCATATTCACTATGCAAAATTACGAAAATCGGTTAATAATCCAACTAAATATGCAAGAAAAATAGAAAAATAGTACAATTATTAAGAAAAACTTGCACGAATTGATAAAATTTGTGTAACTTTGCACCCTGATTAATTAAAAAGACAACATTACCTATTATAGACAATGGGACAATTAGAAGAGAAATTCAAGAGCTACCGTGTGCCTCAGAAGTTCATGGAAGAAGATGTATACCCCTATTTCCGTGCCATCACGGGCAAGCAGGGTACTGAGGTTGAGATGGGCGGTCACAGGGTGCTGATGTTCGGTTCGAACGCCTATACAGGCCTTACTGCCGACCAGCGCATCATCGATGCCGCCAAGGCTGCTCTCGACAAATACGGCTCTGGCTGTGCCGGCAGCCGATTCCTCAACGGAACGCTCGACCTGCATGTGCAACTCGAGAAGGAACTGGCTGAATATATCGGCAAAGACGAGGCCCTCTGCTTCTCTACGGGCTTCTCGGTCAATCAGGGTGTGCTCGCCGTGGTGTGCGGCAAGGACGACTACATCATCTGCGATGACCGAGACCATGCCTCGATTGTAGACGGCCGCAGGCTCTCGTTCGCCAAGCAGTTGCACTACAAGCACAACGACATGGAAGACCTGGAGCGCATCCTCCAGACGCTGCCTCACGAGGCCATCAAACTGATTGTCGTCGACGGCGTATTCTCCATGGAGGGTGACTTGGCCAAACTGCCTGAGATCGTAGAACTGAAGCATAAGTACAACTGCTCGATCATGGTCGATGAGGCTCATGGCATCGGCGTCTTCGGCAAGCAGGGCAGGGGCGTATGTGATCATTTCGGACTGACAGACGAGGTGGATCTCATCATGGGTACCTTCTCGAAGTCGCTCGCCAGCATCGGCGGATTCATCGCCTCCGACTGGGACACGATCAACTTCCTGCGCCACAATGCCCGCTCGTATATCTTCTCCGCATCTAACACGCCTGCCGCCACCGCAGCAGCCATGGAGGCCCTGCACATCATCCAGCGGGAGCCTGAGCGCATCGAGCGCCTGTGGAAGGTGACCAACTACGCCCTGAAGCGCTTCCGCGAGGAGGGCTTCGAGATCGGCGAGACCGAGAGCCCGATCATTCCGCTCTATGTGCGCGATGCCAACAAGACGTTCCTCATGACGTCGCTCGCCTTCAAGGCCGGGGTGTTCATCAATCCCGTCGTGCCACCAGCCTGTGCACCTCAGGACACACTCGTGCGTTACGCCCTGATGGCTACCCACACTGAGGAGCAAGTGGAGCGCTCGGTCAAGATCCTGAAGAAAATCTTCGTAGAGCAGGGAATTATCAAATAAATTTGCCGAAAAGTTTGCAGGGTTCGCAGAAAATGCGTACCTTTGCACTCGCTTTCGGGCAGACGAGGTGTAGCGCAGTTGGTAGCGTTCCTGGTTTGGGACCAGGCTGTCGCAGGTTCGAGTCCTGTCACCTCGACCATCCTTAAAAAATAAACCGCTGATTCATAATGGATTAGCGGTTTTTTTGTGCTTGCATTCCAAGAATTACCTTGTTTTTCCTCTTTTTACATGCTATGGTTGTTAAAATCCTTTTCCGTCTATATTAACTCATCACATTATTTTCTATGATTCTACAATCTTTTACTCTTCATGGTACTCTATCAATCTTTTCAAATTACATATAATTGCCGATAATTACAGACACTTGCATGATATGGTTATATAAAGTGCAAATTTGAACTCTAATATGAAAATTGGGAGTTTTCTATTAATATGGATTATATTAGAAAAATGCCGATGCAAGCATCCTCTTCCCTTTCGATTGCTATATTTTCCAGGTTACCCTCAACTCTGCTGATATGCCAGTCGTAGAGTTCGAGGAGTCTGATACTGTTTTTGGCCGTGAGTTCTTCACAGGCCTGTTCCATGCCATAATCGACAAAAGACCGATATACCTCGACTATCAGCGGTTTGGCAAGAAAGCCCGCACTCATCTGCTCTATCCCTATTATAGATAATACGCCTGATGAGTCCCTTCATGACAAGCTGCATGAAGATGGTTATTATATCCTCAATGACAATGATCAGTTTTATTGTATTGATTTTGCCAATAAGGTTATTCTGAACATGGAGGAAGCAGGCCTTGACGTTGACCGTCTGAAGAGACGACAGACAAAACTGGAGAATGCACGGATTCATCCATCTTCACCACAACAGTCATCGTCTAAACCTAATATCCTGCAACCAGTCCGTAAAGCCCTTCAGCAACAAGGTGGCTCAAAGGATGGCAGTCGTGAACATGAGGTTGGAGGTCATGGCAACTACGATGAGATAGATGACGAGCGTAAGTTAAAGAGATAACCCTGTGATCAACGGCTTTATTTCTCGCTCAAAGATACCCTTCTCCACGATCCTGTAGTGTGGATGGTAGGCTTCTCGGTATTCAGGCGAATGACTGATGGCATATTTGCCTGCAGAGAGGATGCTTTCTATGAACTGCTTGTCTTTGTCATAGTTAGGCAGCTGGAGTTGCATCTGCTCGATCGTGCCAATAATCACGTGCCATCGGTCACACCATGACTCAACAGAAGGACGTTCCGAAGTGTTAGCACTGCAGATGAAGGCATCGAGCAGCATGTCCTCCTTTATCAGACCTTCCTTGATAGCCCTGATGCTCACACGGACATAACGCCCATTAATTAAGCAATGACAGTTTGTAACAATCTGATACGCATTTTTGTTAAATTGCAAGCAAAATGGTATTTTGATAGATTAAATACTTTACAATATGAAAGCAGATAGATGATTTAACAATCAAATTGCAAACGATACAACGCTTGTATCTGTTTTTCTTTGTACCTTTGCCGACGGATTATTGTATAGTAAGGTAAAAGGTATGAATGTAAGGATAACAGAACTGACGGACAGCCGAGATTCGGTTAACAAGTGGATGGAGCGCTATGGTGTGCGCTTTGGTGTTTACAAGAACGGTGTGTTCAATGAGCAACTTTTCCCATTTGACCCCGTTCCCCGTGTCATTGGGAAGGATGACTGGGCCTATCTGGAGCAGGGTTTGAAGCAGAGAGTGCAGGCACTGAACAAATTTCTGTGGGACGTCTATCATGAGAAGAAAATCATAAAGGACGGTATCATACCCGAGGAGTTCGTATATTCGTCGAAAGGCTATATGCCAGAGTGTGAGCGAATCAGTCCGACGGGTGGTGTGTATGCCCACATAGCGGGTATTGACTTAGTGGAAGGCAAGGACGGCCAGTGGTATGTATTGGAGGACAACCTGCGCATACCGAGCGGAGCCAGCTATCCGATGATTGCACGGCAGATAACGCGTCGCGTAGCACCATCTATCTTTGCCTCGCATACCATCGCAGAGAACCGGGGATATGCCGACCTGCTGCGCGAAATGATGGATGAGATGAATGACGGACGGGGAATCTCTGTCATCCTGACCCCAGGACGTTATAATTCTGCCTACTTCGAGCATTCCTATTTAGCTGAGAAGACAGGGGCGACGCTGGCCTATCCCGGCGACCTGTTCGTGGAGGATAACAAGGTTTATTATTCGGGTATCTATAAGGAACGCACCCGCGTAGGTTGTATATACCGCCGCGTCAGCGATGAATACATGGACCCGTTGGTGTTCGAGGCATCGTCACTACTCGGCATACCCAATGTGATGCAGGCTTACAAGGCTGGCAACGTGGCACTTGTCAATGCCATCGGAAACGGAGTGGCCGACGACAAAGGCATCTACTATTTCGTGCCGAAGATGGTGGAATACTATCTGGATGAGAAGCCCATCCTTCAGAACGCACCGACCTACCTGCCATATTTCAAGGAAGACTACGACTATGTGCTGTCGAACATACAGCGGCTGGTCATCAAGGATGTCAGCGAGGCGGGAGGCTATGGTGTGGTATTCGGCAAGGATCTGCCGGAAGAGAAACTCGAAGAGCTGAAATCCCTCATCATCGGCCAGCCACGACGCTGGATTGCCCAGGAAGTCATAGACTTCAAGGATCTGAAAATATTGGATGATACTGATTCACAGTCATCAGCTGACGGGTTCGTTGAACGCAAGGCTGACCTGAGAGCATTCGTCGTCAGCGGAAAAGAGACGAAAGTTTGGCGCAGTGGCCTGACACGCTTCTCGCGTAATCCAGACTCCTTCGTGGTCAACTCATCGCAGGGAGGCGGATTCAAGGATACGTGGGTCATGGAAGAATAACAAAAAAAGAGAATCATTATGGTAAAGAATACGATTATATCGGCCAACAAGGCCAACAGCCTGTTCTGGCTGGGGCGCTACGAGGAGCGCGTCTATATCACGCTCCACCTGATGCGCAAGTGCTATGACAAGATGATAGACGGCGAGATGGAGGACTACTGGCCCTTCTGGCAGAAACTCGACCCGCAGGGTGTTTATCAGACCAATGATGAGTTCACGCTCGGCATGATGTACGACAGCGGAAACCCAAGTTCCGTGATGTCGGCGCAAATCAGGGCTATGGACAATGCCATTCTTTTGCGCGAGGAGATTATGTCAGAGACACTGAGCTATCTGGAAATGAGTGTCGCGCTATTGAAGAAGTGCAGTGAAAAGCAGGAAACGAATGTCATGATCCTGCAACCCGTCATCGACTGGTCGCTGGCATTTTGGGGAGCTGCAGAGCAGCGGCTGCTGAACCATAAGGCCCTATACATCATGATGATCGGACGCAATATAGAGAACCTCGACATGCTGCTACGCTTTGAATACAGCTACGAGCGCATCGCACAGGCATACGACTCGGTGAAACACTATTCGCGTCAATTGCCTGGCCTGCTCGACGATCACATAGAGAGTCAGCTGGACAGTCTGATTATCCGCGAGAAATTCAATCTGAGCGACTTAGAATATAAGAACAAACTGCTGGCGTTTGTCAATCAGTTGGTGAGGGTATGAAAAGGTATTTATATAACTACCAGACCATCGTGACTTTCAGCGAGCCAGTGTCGGCACATGCCGTCATGCTAAGATGCCAGCCTGCTGCCAACGCTTTCCAGACCATCGAGCAGGAGCATATCATCGTTTCGCCCGACTACTGGATGAATGCTGGCACAGACGCTTTCGGCAACCGCATTCTCTTTGGCGGCGCCAGTGAGCCGCATACGGTGTTCGCCTACGTCAGCACGGGTATTGTGGCTACGGAGACTTATTTCCAGAAACAGCGTGGCGAGAATATGTTCCTATATAGCCAGCCTTCACAACTCACGCAAATCAGCGATGCGATGCGAGAGGCTGCCTTGACGGACGCCGGAGCAACGACGGCAGAGAAGGCGCGGCAACTGTGCCACAGGGTCTATGAGATGATGGCCTATGAGCCTGAGACCACTACGGTTGAAACGTCCGCAGCAGAGGTGTTCAGCCGCGAGTGCGGCGTATGCCAGGACTATGCCCACCTGATGATTTCCTTCTGCCGTGCCAACGGGTTGCCCGCCCGCTACGTGAACGGGTTCCTCGAGGGCACCGGCCAGACCCATGCCTGGGTAGAGGTTTTCGACGGCTATAGCTGGCAAGGCTATGACCCTACCCACGACCGCACACTGCTGCAGCAAGGCTATGTCAAGATAGCCCATGGGCGAGACTCCGCCGACTGTCCCGTCAGTCGCGGCATGTTCTGCGGACAGGCAGTACAGCAAACACAAATCAGCGTAACATTACAAGAATTATGATAAAGACTATCGTATCGACAGAACTGCCCGTCGATGAGCAGTTCCGCATCCGTAAGAATGTGATCCATCACGGCAGGGAGGGACTGCGCTTCTGCGTGGTCACAGGCACACATGGTGATGAGCTGGAGGGACAGATGGTGTGCTACGAACTATCACGTATCGTCGGCGAGCATCCTGAACAGCTCACGGGAACCCTGGAGATCTATCCTGCACTCAATCCACTTGGCATTGACACCATACAGCGGGGCATACCCAACTTCGACCTCGACATGAACCGTATCTTTCCTGGCGACCCTCAAGGAACCATGGCTGAGCAGACCGCCCATGCCATCATCGAAGACATCAAGGGAGCCGACATGGTCATTGATATTCATTCCAGCAATATCTATCTGCGTGAAACACCTCAGGTGCGGATCAACGTACAGGATGCCGAGTGGCTGGTGCCATTTGCTGAGCACCTCGGCACTGATTTCGTATGGGTGCATGCTGCTGCCACCGTGCTGGAGGCCACGCTGGCCCACTCGCTCAACAGCACGGGTACACCATGCCTGGTAGTGGAGATGGGTGTCGGCCAGCGCATCAACCACAAGATGTGCCGAAGGCTGGTAGGGGGTATATTACATCTGATGAAGCACATGGGTATGTGGCGGGGTGAAGTGCCAGCCGACATCCAGCAGCCAATCGTATGTAAGGGCGACCGCGTGACATTCCTGAATGCGGAGACCTCGGGCGTATTCCTTACTGAGCTTAAGTGCGGCATTACAGTCACCGAGGGGCAGACAATCGGCCAGATTGTCGACCCTCTTCGCGGACGGGTGCTCAGCACAGTCACCTCACCCGTCAACGGCTATCTTTTCACTATCCGTGCCTATCCGATTGTCTATGAAGGATCCCTGATGGCCCGGATCTTTAATTCAGAAAAACAAGTATGAGAGAAGAGACTATTTTTGAGATGACGTCGCCCTATCGCGACAGTTTCCGCATCCGCGGCTACCGTTTCGGAGAGGGAGCCAAAACGCTGGCCATCGTGGGAGCCATGAGAGGCGACGAGGTGCAACAGCAGTATATCTGTGCTCAGATAGTGAACCGTTTGGGATTCATTGAGCGTCATGGGGGCATTGCCAAGGGCAAGAGCATACTGGTCATTCCCTCGTGCAACCCATTCTCGATGAACGTCAGCCGCCGTTTCTGGGCGATGGACAATACCGACATCAACCGCATGTTCCCGGGTTATGCCAATGGAGAGACCACGCAGCGTATTGCCGCTGCTGTCTTCGAGGCTCTGAATGGTTTTGAGTATGGCATCCAGCTGGCCAGCTACTACGTGCCAGGGGACTTTATTCCCCACGTCCGTATGCTCAAGACCGGCTATGAGGATATAGAGACAGCCCGCCTGTTCGGTATGCGCTATGTGACGGTCTACCCGCCTCGTCCCTTCGATACCACGCTGCTCAATTATAACTGGCAACTATGGAACACCAAGGCCTTCTCTGTCTATGCGGGCAAGACCAGCCAAGTCGACCTGACAGCTGGCGACGAGAACGTTGATTCCATCTTGCGTATGATGAGTCGCACGGGCATACTCACTACCGACTCAGCGGGTTCAGCCTATGAGTCCGTGCTCATCGATGAGTCAACACTACAGCACATCAAGGCACGTCATGCGGGCATTCTGCTTCGCTTGGTCGATGTAGGTAGTCGTGTGCATCCCGGCCAGTCGCTGGCGCACATCATCCATCCCTACAACGGCCAGATACTCAGCGATGTCAAGGCCACAAAAGAAGGGACGGTTTTCTTTGCTCATAACCGTCCCGTAGTCCTGCAGAAT